>Ga0310344_10000348_pt1 | contig 36772 bp, 46 predicted proteins | sample HC15DNA20200_MG_FD_203801 | JGI IMG/M metagenome (GOLD analysis project Ga0310344, IMG submission 203801) | Marine microbial communities from station ALOHA, North Pacific Subtropical Gyre - HC15-DNA-20-200_MG | ecosystem: Environmental > Aquatic > Marine > Oceanic | place: Pacific Ocean: North...
CATCGGTGGCACTGGTGAGATTCAAAGCCTCACCCGCACTCGTCTCACACCACCCCGCAGGGTTGAACGGAAGAACGAACGGGTTGTTGGAGTTGGGCATCGCACCGGTCAGAGCCGTCGAGCCGCTCTTGAACTGCGCCGTCCCGGGTGACCCACCGCTCTGCACGTTAGCAAGGACTGCAGCGAGGACGCGAAACTTCACGCCCGTTGATGCTGCTGCGATGGCCACAGTTCCAGCCGAACCTTGTGCGACCGACGTGTACTTTTGGCCACCGCCACTGAACGCGACGTTCCCAAATTGGTCGATGGCACTTGTAACCGAAGAAACCATTCGTAACCCCTGCTATGTTTGAACCTTAAGCCCGTCGATGTTGCTGTCAGTCGCGGAACCCAGGTTGATGAAAACGTGTGCATCGTCATCATCATCGGCAGCACCGGAATTGATGATAATGCAACCCTTGGCGTAACCGATGCTTCCGTCAGCGGGCGCAGAACCGCCAGCACTGCCAAAATCTTCTACGCAAAACAATTTGTTCCCAGCCTCATCGGCAAGAAGAACACCAGTCGCATCGTGCAGCTTATGCCTGCCACTCATCGAAATCTCCTTATGTTCCCTGGCCCTTGTAGGTTACGCCACTACTAAACAGGGTGAGCCTTCGCGGGCCGTACATCTCACGCCTGTCAGACCAGTCTGCATTGTACCCGTACACTTCCGCCTTGTTGTCCTGACGGTCGCGTGTGACTGATGTTACCAGATATTCCTGGAAAGTCTGATACATGATTCCTCGCTCGCCATCCATTCGGCGTTCAGCTTCTGCGAGGCAACTGTACAGAATTGTTTCGCTATGCTGCGTAATCCCGTGAACTCGCTCACCAGCGGACGGTGAACCGGTTTCTGGCTTGTCAGGGAGCACCCTGTACCGATACGACAGCGTTGCAGCTGCCGTGACATCCGGCCAAAACATGATCTCGTAGCGAGTTCCCTCTAGCGTGTGCGATCTCGCTTTCGGACGAATTGCCCCGTAAAACGGGTCTTCCGAGGAGTAGGTGACGTTATAGTCACGCTGCCTCAGTTCACGCATCCGGCCCTCGCCCACCATCTCCACGGGCTGGATGGCATTGTCGGCCTGAGCGTAAGTCATAACACCCATTATGTTCCCAAAGTCATCAGGCAGATCGTAGTCGTCCTGGTGCAATGAGTACGAGGTGCTTGAAGCCGCGTCCGAGGCACTGGATGTGTCGACAAGGGTCAGTTGCGTTGTGGTGTCCCGGGTATCGACCGCGTAGTTAGTGCCACTAATGTTGATCTCGCCAGCTGCCGCCCATGCAGGCCATGTTCCACCCGAAAGCGTGACCACCCCGTTGGTGGCCGCGATCGTCCCGGTAGAATAGGCCGCGTTGAGCGAGAGTGTCGCCACCGGCATCAAGAAGGACCAGTCATGGGTCCTGCCCTCGACAGGTGGCGGATTGTAAAACTGACGCAAGCCAGATTCACAGGTCCTCTCAACCAGTCGTTTTCGGTCGGTATCCGACTCGTTGGTGTACCCCTCGTCGTTTCCGCCAAAGAGATACTCGTACACCTCGTTCCGAATACCATCCCACGTCAGGGATAGAGTAGGCTCAGCCATCCATGTTCACCTTATCGGGAGCAACAACCCGCACTTTATCCTCGCCATCCAGGCGAACGCGGTAATAACCTTTTGGAGTCATCCCCAGGAACTCGGCTGGATAGGTCGCACCCTTGATAAACACCTGCAGGTTTGCAGCATGCTCAGGCATATCGGCCTTCTCGTCCTCGTTTTCAAGTTCTGCAATGCGTCCGCTCAGGAACGAGATCTCATTGCACAACGCGAGGATCCATCCGCTCGGATGACTCTCGGCACTCGCAGCATACGCCTGACGTTCCAGGCGATTGAAAGCCTTGACCACATGGTCCGATAACGGGCCACCGGTCATGTGCTCCATTCGCTGCTGGTTGACATTATCCATCGTGCATCACCCCGCCATACGAAAGTTCACAAACCTCTTCCACGACGGGTGGAGCCTTCTTGGCTGCGGGCTTCTTGGCGGCCTTTTTGGCAACCTTCTTCTCAACAGCCTTCTTGGCAGCTTTTTTCTTGGCCATTTCCATTCCCCTTCACAAGGCACCCGAGGGAGTCCAACGCCCCCCCGGGTGCTGCGGCACCGGTTTACTACTCTTCAACACCAACAGCCCACCAGTCAAGCTGCGACTTGACCTCTGCACTGCCCGTGCCGACCTTGGTTGCAAGGAACAGGCAGAGTTCCTCGCCATCGGGGAACGTGGCAGCGTCCAGTTGAGTCTGGGTGACGTACACCGACTCTTCCTCACCATTATCGACGAAGATCTTGATCTTCTTGTCGTTCGGGTGGTTGCCCGGGTCGTACAAGAAGCCCATCTTCATGTAGGTGTCAGCGACCATCGAGGCGATGTTCGCGTGAACCTGGACCGTCTGACCCGCTTTCTTCCAAGTGAAATCGAGTTCTTCACCGTTGTCCTGAAGGACGGAGAACCCGATGAAGTCCTTGTCGGCAATCACGCCAGAGTCATCGGTGAGCGCGTTAGCAGCCTGGGACCCTTCCTCGGACAGGCCAACGAAGAACGACAACCCGTTGTCGCCAATGCTGGCCTTTTTGAACCGGCACTCAAAGGCCACTCGTCCAGTTCCAGAAGCATCGATGGCGACCATGCCACCGGCACCGCCACCAGTGATGATGCTACCCTCGTCGTTGTCGGCATCGTTGCCAGCAATCTCAATAGCACCAGTCACCTCACCAGCCGCCTGCTTCAACGTAACGCCAGTATCGATGTAACTAGCGTAGTTACCGATGGTCTGGGTGCTGATGTGCGCTGGGTGGTTCAGGAAATCATCAAAGAAGAACCGCCCGCCGAGACCGACGCTCCAGTTCTTGACGGGGAGGCGACCCCAGATGCGGCTCGAAAGCCCGCGAGGTGAAGTCAGTCCCTTGTGTTGTACGAAAGCTGTCATCCGAATGCTCCAGTGCTGCCAAGCGAGAAAAACCGACCGGGGGGGCGTGGCAGCGATTGCCCCCCCGGTCAGAACGTGAGGTCAGATTACTTACTCAGAACGAACCCGCCACGACGACGATCGACGCAGCAGAAATTCATCGTGCAGTCTGTGTACTGCACCATAGTACGGTGCTGGTACGGATGCGGCTGCACTTTCGTCTCCTTCATGTACTCGCCCTGCAAGAAGCACGGCTTGAACACGGCCCAGTTGATCCCGTAAATCGGGTTGGTCGTGTCACCAGTACCGGAGTTGTTGTCGAAGTACGGAACCCACTCCACGGGAATCCTGCGGAAGATCGTCGCGCCATCTTTGCTCGCGACATCATTACCCAGGTTATCGTTTTGCGATTCCAAAACTTCCTCCAGGGTTCCCAGCACCGTGTAATCGGTGTAGTAGCCCCAGTTGGACTTCATGTTGGAGAACGGGCCGTCGACAGGCGGCTTGAACTCCGTTTTGGTCGCAGCTTCACGCCACTTGCGAATGAGGTCGGACTTGGAAATGTTCACGTACTGCGCATTCCAGTTCTTCCACCGGGAGTACGTGTTGGGATCCAAGCCACCGACATCGGTGAAGCCAGTAGGACGACCACCATTGAAGCCACCCGTGGTCGAGTAGCTGGTGGTGTTGATCCAGTACGGAACCCCGTAAGGAGCCAAGCTGTCGCTTGAACTCGTGGGTTTCGACCAGAAGTTGCTTTCCATCAACTCAGCCAGATCGGTCATCGCGTCAACGCGACTGGTCTGGAGCAGGTTGACAAGACGGGCGGGAGAACGGTTCATCGCAATGACCCGCTCCTCAAGCGACCAGTGAGTCTCAGTGTGTCGCCAAGGGATGTTGCCCGTCTTCTGCGTGTCGGCAGTTGTCGGGTTATCTGTCTCTGCCAGTTTCACGTTGCGAGCTGCATTATTGCTGAACAAGCGAACATTGAACTGATAGCCGTACCCAGACCCGAACTGGACGGCTTTTTTCTTCAGAATCCTGGGCAACGCGATGTGGCTCTGGTTGTCCACAACGATGTCGGCCCACGTGGTCTTTTCCAGAGCGCGCAACGTGGTCGTTACGAGATCTGCATAATCATCAGCCTGATAAGGCATTGAAACACTCCATTATAAGTGCCTCCTTAGTACGAGGACATCCCGTGCTCAGCTTGCCAATTGGCAGCAGCCTGAACTGCAGCCTCATACCCAGTTTCCGGACCTCCGTCACGGTGCTGGGGTAACGCTGTGGCCTGCCGAGCGACTTGACTGGCCTTGTCGGAGACACGTTGTAGAGCCGCTTGGCTCATTTCTTTCCCATGAACAGACTGTGCAGCCCGCTCAACCAAAGCATCCATTGGGGGAATACCTTCACCCCTAGCCAAATACCCCTTCCCCATACGGGCGACTTCGTCAGCCACAGAAATGCGGTTCAGGGCATTTTCTTCATTCAGATCGTTCAGTCGACCGCGACCGTAAAGACCTTCATCCATGTTGTTCAGGATGAGATCCATTTCACGGCCAGCAGCCTCCATTTGCATCCGCTGAGTGTGCATCAGCACAGCACTCAGCGTGTTTTCCATGTTATCGATCTTGTCGTTGTAGAACTTGTTCATTTCAACAAGTTCAGGGTCGTAGTCGCTTGGGTCGGTAAACTCAAACGCTGTCCGGTTCTGCTGCTGACTGGCAGCAGTCTGGGCCGCTTCCTGCTCCTGCTGCACTTCAGGGGACTCAGACATGGACTTTTGGACGGTTTCAGCCCACTGGTTTGCAACCGCATCAAAAGCTGAGGGGTCAGCAAACGCACGGACCTGCTCAGGTTCCAGGCCCATCGCTTTCCCAATTGCGTATTGATCGTTACGCCACTGCTGTTCAATCGGTGCCTCTTCCTGGACGGTCTCTTCAGCTTCAGCTTGAGGTTCAGGAACAGCCATCAACTCAGGAGGCTCTTCCTCAACCAGCTGCTCCCCCTCGGGGATCACGTTCTCTTCAACCTGCTCAAATTGCTCGTCTGGCATCATCAGTTCCTTTTCCTAGTACACACGACGACTGGGCCGCTTTGCCTTCTTCTTGTTCGACTTGGTCTTTTTCGCACTCACGTTTTTGTTCATCCTGAGCTTTTTTCCGCCTCTTCCCCTTGGCATGCCTGACCCCTACGAGTTGGAATCCTTGTTGTACAAGCCCAGCACTTTCAAATACTTTTTCTGCTGAGTGTGTGATGTGAAGTGTGGCCGACCCTCGCGATCAAAGTCAATAGCGAACCCGTGCTTGCGAGCATGGCTCATGGCCTCGTGCCTGTCATCGGGATGCACTGCAGCCCCTTCAGACACGATCACACTGGACGACTCATAACTGCGGCGTATCTGGCCCATTCCCTTGGAGTCCTTTACGAACTCCTTCCGGGTGACCTGCTCGCCATTTATCTTGTAAACGACTGCCATCAAAGATACCCCTCAAGACCGTGCAGCTGCTGAGCGTATGGAACACCCTGGAAAAATCCCGGGGCCTGTTGGAACATCCCGGGAGACTGAACGTATGGCCCAGAATTTATGAAATCGTCTTCTGGAGTCCCCGGCTGCGCCGGATAGTACCCCGGCCATGATTCATACGGACCCACGTTCCAGGGGGCCTGATAGTCGATTGGATTGAATGGGTATTGCTGCTGACCCCAGTCCCCCAGCGGGGCTTCATAAAACCCGCCATGCGGGTAGCCTTCATGGTAAGGGTTCAGTGGGCCTGACGGCTGGATGGTGATCGGACTTTCACCTGGACGAAAAGGCGCGTCCTCAAGGGGGGCCAGATACATGCCCTCCGACCACGGCTCTGTTTCAGGATACGACAGCGGGAAATCGAACGGGTCCACTGGATGGAAATGGCGAAGACCTTCTGGTGGTACGTAATCTCGCCAGTAATCATCCATCCTCATCTTGAAATGAGGATCAGCGGATTGACCTGGATATGTAGGCGGGTTTGCCATGGCTATGCCTCAAACCTTGCTGGGTCAACTCTCATCTCTCGTCTCTCTCTTCTGCGTCTCAACCAGTCCTTGATCTGCTCTTTCATCTCGCGAGACTTATTGAAAATCCTATCCTGCTGGGCCTGAGCGGGCGGGTAACTCGGGTTGCCGGGGCCAGGAACAAACGGCCCCCCAAGACCACCTGCAGTAGGATCGGTCGTTGGATAGCCTGGAACCTTTGGCCGAATCAGGTTGTCAGGATTCACAGTCCCAGGTGGAACCCTTTTGGGTGCATCAGGAAACAACTTGTCAAACTCGATGCGCCTCGGCTCAATCTGTCCTGGGGGCAAAGAATACTGTGCCCCTCCACCGCCGAATATATTTGGAATCAATTGGCCAGCGTAATCACCGATACCTGTCCCCACATTCCTGAGCATGCGATCGATCTCGGAAGCAGTGATCGCACGTCGCGTCTCGTCTTGATTGAACGCGGCCCTGAGGAGCGGAACCCCGTACATTTTCCTCATCTGGTTTTCGCTCCAGTGAGGCATGGTCGTTCCATGCTCCCATAGATTGCCAAGGTCGTACCCTGTCTGCTCGAACGGAGTGACCCCGGGTGCCACATCCGGCCCCTGACCTCTCATTCCTGTACCAATGGGACCATAAAAATCATCGCCACGCGGGGCCAAGGGGAGGACCCCCTGCCCTGGACCTAAGACCCGTGGTGTTGCTGACGGTGCGTTTCTTCTTGGCATGGGTCTACTGCATCCCTGTTTGAGTTCTTATTCCCATATACCCGGGCGACCGACCATACGCTTGGTTCATCATCGGACCCAGCTGGGCGTTGTAGCCCTGATTGGATTGTCCAGCAACCCCTCCCCAGAGGTTGACGTTTTGCGACTTCATGTTGGGCTGGCTACGCGAGACACCACCGATCCCGAAATACGCGGGGCCTGATGGGATGGATTGCATCGGATTCACACCCTGCTGCTGCTGCTGCTGACCAAACTGCTGGTACGCTGGCAGGAACGAAAACGGGTCAAATGGACCTGATTCAGAAGCGGTAGCGTCCGGGACTGGCCTGGAACGAATCTCGATTAGCTTTTGCAACGCCTTGATATCGTGCTGTGACCTCGATGCCATCGGGGTTCCAGCGAATCCAGACAGCCTGTCGAACTCAGACTGCAGGCGAGGAAGCCCCCAGTTCTTGTAGCGGCGCAGACCATGCTTCACAGCCTTGTAGGACCCGCCGTAAAGCTCTTGGAACTCCTGTTCAAAGTCCATCAATAGGAACTCCCAAGACCGCTGATTTCTGCTGGGTATTCACGAGTTGCCACCGGCCTCTTGGTCTCCCGGACATCCATCCCGGAGAAGTTAGAAATACCGATTCCAAGAGGCGATGCAATTTCTAGGGAACTGGGCGACATCCAAGGAGGGAGCAACGGGTTGGACAACGCTTCACTGGGTGATCTCATGTATTGCCCGCGAGCCTTGGCTCGTCGCATCGCCCTCAGGCGTTGCAACTCTTCCATTCGTTTCTCATTGTCCATTTCTTGCTGGTATGTCACATCATCTCCCTTGCCATCGCACCCTGTTCAGCCTGCTGCGGGTTTCCGCCCATCAGCGTGTTTACCAGAGTCTGCTCCGCGCCCTGAGGGGTGGCACCCGGACGCGAAATGCGCTCATTCACGCTATGTCTGGTCTGCGGCCCTGCTGCCTCGGGTGAACCCATCTGGTCGCTCCCGGGCGGGACATCCTCAAGACCGACAATAATGTCCTTCAACTCAGGAAGATCAGCGTACCTGGAGAAGGTGTTGAGCAGTTCCTTGTAATCTATACCCAATCCCTGCTGCCCCATCATCGGGAGGCTTGGTATGACCACGCCCTGTATGATCTGGTTGAGCTTGGCCATCCTTTGCTGGGGTGACACGAACTGCATTGAATGCGGCTCGATATCCACTTCATGCATAAGGAAGTCGTGGGTGCCTCGCTCTTCTGGGGTGAGGAACGTATCGATCGGGCCAAGTGGCTGAGAGTTCAGCCGGATCGGGTAACTTTCCACGGGATCTGACCACAGGTGGAATCCCCAATCCCTGATCACCTTCTTGGTGAAGAGACGCACATCGTCCTGCATCCCAGACATTCGCTGGCTGGCACTGGCATGCAGCAGTTGGTCCTGGGTGGCCGTTTCGCTCTGGGCACCCAGCCCGCCCATCAAATCCAAGTTCCCGGCCTGCCAGCTAAACAGCTGCTTGATCTGCAGCATGAACGCAAAGTTTCGCTGATCCAGGCCACCGAACATCTTCTCTTGGATTGCCTCTGGGTTGTCGACCCCAACAATCTCCCCATCAGAAGCCATCCGGATCCGCTCGGCATCCTCCGAGTCCACACCCCTTGTCAGCCCCACAACCTTATACCGCTGCGCTTCACGAACCAGCTTACGCATCAGCCCGTTGCTCACATCGTGAAGCCCACGCCACAACATGGCCGGGGCAAGAGGCATCGAGTTCCCGTCCACCTCATTGAAATACAACAGGTGGTAGGGACCCAGCGGATTGGGTGGACCGTTCCACTCCACGATCTTGAGAGGCTTGTCATCCTCGTTCGGACCCAGCGTGACGATCAATCTCTCCTTGGGGAGCCAGATCTCCCACAACTCGATCTTGTCTTCCAGCTGACCCTCGTGCTGGCTGGCACCCTGCGTAATAGTGCTGAGCCTCTCGTCACCACTCTCGTTGTAATTGTAGTCATCCATCGCGGTCAGGTTCTCACGAACCGACTTGTTGAACGACTTCTCACTTCGGGCCTGCTCCAGCGACATGCGGTATCGGTGCCCGCAGTAGTCAGTCTCCTCGTGGACATGGGCAGTCATATCATGCACCCAGTCGTCCAAGGAGACATTGGCCACAAACGGCCTAGTCTTCTTGAAATCGAAACCCTCCTCCTGATAGCTACCGATCACCTGGGTCCCGATTTTGCAGATTCCCATGGAGAACAGGGCCGATCTCACGCACCGACGAAGTGCGTTATGCACATCGAAAGTGCGCAGCATCGAGTTCATCGCCTGTTCTAGCTTCAGCCCATAAGGCTTCAACTCATCGCTATGGGTGAAGACCAAGACCTTGGGTGGACGAGCCGCCAGCTGACGCTCGTAAATATTGGCCGCGACCTCCATCAGGTTGAGGTACACCGGCTTGTCGCTGCCACCCTCGGAATAATCGATCCCAACGTACTGCTCAATCGCCTCCTTGTGGCGACGGCGGAATGGCTCCAGCTTCCTGCGTGAAAACCGCATCGCGTCACGGAGTCGGCTGAGATGCTCTTTTTTATTGGGATTCATTGATCGATCACCCTGCTGATAAACACTGGTGTCATCTCACCCATGTAAGCCCCGGCCACATTGAAATCGAAGTATTCGTTTGCCCCGTTCCAATCCATGCCGTCACGCTCCATCAGAACGTCAATACACATGTCCCGGTCATAAGCCATCACCCTCGCCTGACCATTTTTCGTCCAGACCTCGGCGTAACCAATAATGGCCTCGTCAAACCCGTCGGCCTGGAGGATGTCCTCGTCTGGAAGGCTCTCAGCTACAGCGTCCCCGTTTGGTGTCTCAATCCCACTCATCGCTTATTGTCTCCCTTTTTTGCCTTCTCCATGCAAAGCTACCAGCTGGAGGACCTTGGACCTCCAGCTTCGGCTCGGCCTTTTTCCTTTCCCTGATAATCTTGGCAGCAAGAGCATCGGCAATAACTACGTCTCCATGGTTGTCACCCCTATCGGTGGGGTCAATCGTGTTGACTGAACCCCCGTGCTCTATTCTGCCATTGGGAAGGTACACAAACTCGCTTGCCTGACGCAACGCCTTCTTGCTTGGGTTTATGAAACCCTTGGAAAACAGGACATCCCTGTAGTTGGCAAGGAGGTCCTTTTTGCCCTCGGATGTACTAAACCACCCCGGTTTATCGCTCTCACGTTTGCTTATCTTCTGGTCATTGGTCGCGTAATAGATGTTTCCATATCGGCACTCCTCGATAACAGTCTTGCCGAAAGTTCGACCCGGGCCAGTTGCCTCCCAGATCAGGAATGCTGGCCTGCCACCTGGACCCTTGAACCAGTGGCACAGTGCCACGCACAGTTCAGCGAAATGGTTTGGGGTGATCGAGTTGTCTGCCAACTCAGCAACCTTCTCTCCCGTGTGGCGGTCAACGACACTGGCAGCAGACTCACTGGCACCCGTTCCCTGGCTGATATCCACCCCGATTACATAATCGTGGTCGTCACGAGGCTTCAGGAACACGTCAAGAGGCGTCCAAACCTTCAGGTTGCCCCTAGCCTCAAAACTCTCCATGAACTCGGGACTCCTGATGTCATCACGCATCAAATGTCCCTGATGGTTGGGCACCCGGGCAAACTCCGAGGAGAGTTGGTTTAGAGTCTTGGGATCGAAAAACGGATAGGCACTCCCCTGATAATCGATATCCAGCTGGGTGGCAATCTCCACAGGATGCGCCCTGCGTACACATTCGTTGTCATACCACGGGCTGCGAGCCTTCCCGTCTTCCCCCTCATACAGGCCATCAGCCTTCTCAGGGTGCCGGGACCAATGAAACCTCAGTCTTGGAGTCCCCTTCTGCAGCTGAGCGTAAAACGCATTAGCCGTGCCATTGGGGGTGCTGTTGAAGATCCGGCAGTTTGTGTTGTCTGCCGTGGCACTCAACACGTCATACCCGCCACCCTCGAAAGCAGCAAACTCGTCCACCAGCATCGCGGTACGACGGCCACCACGGCCAATGTTATCCGTGGTACTCTCTCCCTCGATCTTGGACCCGTTCTCCAGGTTGATCATCTTCAGCTTGTTTCGACGCATCTCGGGGAGCATCCAGCTGGGAAGCCCCTTGTTGATGAAATCGATATGAGAGAACAAGGAGTCCCCAGACCCATCCACCAACCCCTCCTTCCGGGAGACCATCAAGAACGATTGCAAATTCCGAAAGTGCCACCGCCAAGCGAAAAGAGTTAGGCAAATCCATGAAGCCCCCATGTCTCTCGATTTTTCAATAATGACATCGTGACCCTTGAATTCCCCTCCAGCCCCGGGGAGAGCCTCATCCATCGCCAAAAACGCCTCGTCCTGGTACTCATACGTTATAAACGGGATTTTCGGGTTCGGCTTGCGAGGATCAAAAGTCCAGACAAACGTGTTAATCCAATACAGGATGTCCCTGCTGCATGCTTCCCACAGGCTCTTCTGCATCTCCCGACTCTGCCCCGCGAGTGCCAGAACCTCCTTCCTGTACTCCAGATTCTCCCTGAATCCCTTGGGGACCTTCCCGTACAACGGTAGTTTCCAAGGATCCGAGCATTTCCTCGATTTCATCAACGGACTTGGTGGCATCAGCCTTGAACCCTTCCAGCTTGGAATCCGTGTCAACAGTACGGGAAACCATGCTCATCCAACTCTTGTAAAACTCCTTGGGGTCAGTTCTGGCGAACTCAAGCAACCCCCACGCCCCGCTACTGGGGGCATTCTCAGGGGTGATGTCCACAACCCCTATATTAGAGTACACCCACTCAAAGTCGCCACGGACGTTGCTCTTCTTCCCCTCGAAAACCTCTCCCGGGGCACTCTGCACAAGAGCCACAGGATTAGCCTGAGCCTTGGCCTTCTTGCGGGCATCCATTGTGTAGTGGCCATCAAAGCCAAACGCCCTAGCAGCCTCTATCCATGCGTCACGAGGCTCGCGACCATGCTTCTCCAAGGCCCGTCTGTAAGCGACGAACTCGTCCCACTTACCACTCGCCTGTATGCGAGTCCTAAACTGATCCTGTGTCTCTGGCATTGCAATGCTCCACTCACGCCCCTCCCCCGAGGGGGAGAGACGCCCCGTAGGGGGAAGGACGCAAGCAGGAAAAGGCAAGCGAAGTGTAACTGACAAAACTGACACAAGTCAAACAGCAACCTGCTTAGCACAAAATGTACTAAGCAGAATAAGCGGTATATCCCCCATATTTGAGGAGAGGTCCCATAGGGGTCCCAAAGGGGGTAGGGGGGCTTCAGATCTGTGCAGCCGCGAGAAGGGGATAAGTTAAGTAATAAGCAGGCTTGCGGGCGGGGGGTCGGCTCGCGTGGGCCGCGTGTTGCGGGTCCCATGCGGCGGCTGCGGCGGCTTCCTTTATACGCGTGCTGGGCTGCTGCTGCCCTAGCCACTGGCCAGGGCTGCGGCTGCTGCTGCCCTGGCTGTTGGTCGCACACGCGAGATGGCTGCCCAGGGCGCTGGCCTGTCATAACCTAGCCTGCCCTCGTGCCTCCTGCCCTGGCTACCTGCGTGGACTCGTGATGCTCACCAGGGCGCAGGCTTTAGACTATTTTGCCCTTTTTTTATTTTATCCAAGATTAGTGGTTGACGTACTACAACCAATGTGGGAGAATGGGACTGTACACACTTTTACAGCATGGGAGACACGCGATGCCAGTACCAGAATGGCAAACTGAGTTCTACCGACTAACTGCACTCAAGTATGCCTTGAAACTTGAAATCATGGGGATGCGGAAACGAGGCAAGCAGGCCAGTACAATCGTCCGCGAGGAATTCCAGCACTGGCCACACATCGAGACACTGACCAAAGAAACGCTACTCCATCATCTGACGGACTACATCGAACAGGCCACACACAGCATCAAGGTGAGATAACCCGCTGCCAGGGCAGCCCAACGGATTGGGCTGTACCTGGTCTTTTTTTGACAGCATGGAAAAGGAAACGACAGCATGCCCGCATTCATTACACCAAAAACCGTTCAAGAGTCCAACGACGTCAGCCTACTAGCACCTAGGGAAGCCGCCGAGCAATCCGGTAAGGTAGTGTGCGTTATCGGGAAACTGCCTGGGACAGACTATCAGCCACTTCTGCACCTTTTCGCCTACATCCCAAACGACAACGGGTGTCGAGTCATCTCTTGCGAGGATCAGGATGGTGCCTGGGCGAGCCTTTCAGCCCTCGCGGTTGACGTGTTCCCAGGATGCATCATCCGCCACGCTTGGAAATACCAGGACGCCAAAAATGCGGCCTAGTGAATCACAATTGATTCTCCCAGGAATGCCAGTTGCGCCGGTAACCCCGGCCAGCTGGTTGGGAGTGAAGGGGACCCGCGGCGCTGGCCGATACAGAAACCATCGATGGATTCTGTTTACCGATCAGGGACAGCCTAGCGGATTCCAGGTTTTCCACTGCGGACACCCAACCGCAACGTATCCCTATTACGCTGAATTCAACGGTGAGCCGCTGCCAGGATTCAAGACGTTTCGACACCTTGAAACCGCCCAGGCTCATTGCGAACAACTACAAAAAGAAAGACGAACAAATGCCACAACTCGACCTTGACCAAATCCTTGACGCGGTCCGACGCGACGACCACACAGGAATATGCACCAGCTGCGGAGAAGAGCAGTATGGTTGCGAACCGGACGCGCGAAGGTACAAATGCGAGTCCTGCGGACAACGGACAGTGTTCGGTGCCGAGGAACTGCTAATCACAAATTGGGCATTCTAGACCCATGCTGCCAGGGCAGCCCGACGGATTGGGCTGTCCTGGATTTTTTCTGACAACCTGGAAAGGCGAGACAATGACCGAAAACAAACCAAACGACGCAAACAACAAACACCGCAAGCTGTGGCGAGTCCAGGTACAAACCCCCTCGGGGAATTGGGATGACTGGTATGTCCCAACCTGTGACGGGATCGTGGTTTATGAGTCCCTGGAATCCGCAACGGAGGCAGTTCAGGAAATAGCCAGGGTGTACGAGTGCAAACCCAATTACGGGACCCGCCAGGAAGTACAGTGTCGGATTATCGATGCCACGCTTGACCTGGGGACACCAACACGAAAAACCAGAAAGGTGGGACGGGGATGAGTTTCAGTAGCACGAGCAGGGACGCCCTGCACGATCTGATACGTGAAGGCAAGCCGCCGGTCATGAAACCGAACGGGGACGGGCCGCACAACTCATTTTACTATGTGCCCGTCCACGAGGGTTACCACAGGTGGTATTGGGACAGGCACAAACAAGTGCGCAACGACGACGGTTCCGTAACGATTGTAAAAAGGGAGACGCTGCAATGATTGCCAGACATGAAATGAAAACCGTATCCGTGGACTTCGGCCTTGTGGTCGACTTCCAGGTGCCCAAGCAAATCAAAACCGAGCGATTTCTACAAGCTGTCTATGATGCTGTAGGTGGACTTGGGCACCCGGAGTACCTCGCCAGCATGCAAGCAGATTTTGCCTGGAGGGCAGGGAGAACGATCGCCGAGCAGGTCCAAAAGAATACAGCCTGGGACGTGAAATTTGGCGGAAGTTTCGAGACGGAAGTGAGGGAGGCAGAATGAGGGGACCGAAAAATCTGCAAGTGAGAATGACGAAGTCACTTGCCCTGGCTATCACTGGTGGACTAGGGAACCCCTCGAAAATGCCAGGCTGTGCATGGGGAATCCCCGCTAGCACCTGCCAGCTGGGAGGGCTGCTAAAGAAACAGCACGGGACACAATGTGCAGAGTGTTACGCGGATCGTGGTCGGTACCGTTTCCAAAACGTGCAAGACCGATTGTGGACCTCGCTTGAACTGTTCCGGCTTTACGATGAGTCAGGGAGAACAGACCTGTGGGTTGAGGCAATGGTTTTTCTGATTGTCGAGTCCGGAGAGGTGTGGTTTCGCTGGTTTCATTCTGGGGACCTCCAATCTAAGGAAATGGCCCTTGCGATTTTCGAGGTGTGCCGGTTGACTCCCAAAGTCAAGCACTGGATGCCAACACGCGAGCGCCGCCACATCAACGCAGCAACCAACGAGTGCCAAGACGTCCCCGGTAATCTCACAATCCGCTGGTCCGGTTCAATGGTAGACGGGACCCCTCCAAGCTGGGCACGGAATTGTAGCGTCCTGAGTAGTGGACCCCGGAGGCATGGGAGACGATGCCCGGCGCATATGCAAGGCAACGCATGCGGTGACTGTCGTATGTGCTGGGATCAGCGTGTTACCGTTATCGAATACGAAATGAACAACGTAAAATAGAAGGGACGGACTCCCAATGAGCGGTACCGCTGTGGCCTTTTGTGTTGTTGCTGTTTCTGTGCTACTTTGTTTGATAATTGACTTGATATCGGGGGAGAATTAACTACAATCCTGGGGAGTGGGGACCCCTGTGGTTGTGGCCTGTGACCTTGCGGTGCTACCCCCAGTAATTTCAACCAGCAGGCCAACGAAAAGGTATCACGATGGAAACGCCAAGATTGAACTTAATGTTGCACTGCGGAGCCTCGGCAGTCGAGACCCAGGAACTTGACAGGGTGGAACTGCCGCCAATCAAGAGAAACAGCCAGGGACACATCACCTTTCAACCCGTGTCCCATGAAACCGTCCGCGTCCGAATTAAGGAGGCACTCACCAGTTCTCTTGATGACCAACTTGCGGTCGTTGCCGAGGCGCAGGGCATGACTCACGATGGGCAACGTGCCTTTGGAATGATGCAGGTTCACCACCCTAGTATCAACGACACCCAACGCAAGCCGGGGACCTTCACCCAGGAGGTACAGAGGTCGGGGCTGGTGATTGGCTGGAGAAACAGCCACGACCAATCATTCGCCAGTGCCGTGGCAATGGGGGCTGGTGTCTTTGTTTGCGACAATCTCTCGTTCTGCGGTGAAGTCAAGGTGTCACGTCGGCACACGCGACACATCGTCCGCGATTTGCCAGAGGTGATTGCCAGGGCAGTCGGACGGCTGCTCGCGGTCAATCATCGACAACAGGAATTCTTCAACCAGCTGGAGCGATTCCCGATTCACCGTCCACTGGTCAACGACACCCTGGTCGAGGCAATGCGAACGAAGGCTATTCCCAACGCATCGATCCCCAAGGTGCTTGCCGAGTATGAATCGGAAAAGCATAAGGAAATGCACGGGACCAAGAGCGCGTGGTCGCTGTTTAACGCTTTTACTGAGGTTAGCAAGAACGACACCCCGACGCTGGCAATGAAACGGACGCAGCGGTTGCACGGGGTGTTCGGCAAGTTGCTGTCGCGTGCCAGTGACCTGCACCCCAGTATAGCTGGCTAGAGGTGAGTCCAACAGCCCCCCTGGATGGTCTTGAAATGCCCATCCAGGGGGTTTTCTAACGCCAAGAGGAGAAGGCAATGAGTGATCCAGGTTGGGAAGGCGCAGAGGAAATCTGCGATAGCAACCATCAACCGCCAACCACGCAGGATGATATCGAAACGATACTCATCCCTACAGACTACATATGGATGCTTGCCGAGATTGGCAACATAGCACCAGGAAAGTCCGAGTGTTCCGGTGGATCAAATACAATTGGTTTTAGCGCGACATGGTTTGTCGAGAGGGACGGACTTACCCGAGGCCAGTGGGACGAGGTATGTTTCCTCACCTACCAGGAGGACAAGATCACCGCAGGTTTCAACAATCGATTCATCGACAAATACCGAACCGAGTATTTTGCGATCCTTGGGATAACAAACCAGTATCTGAGCGAGGTGGAGTGGATTGACTACGCGGAACCGAAGGTGTTGAAAAACTCGCACCTACCACTGACAAAAGGCGAGGGGGGATGCTAATGCAAGTCCATCTGTCACGATTGCCGCTGGGAGCGGAGTTCTCAGTGGCCGACGAGAGATACGTTTTAGTTGACTGGAACGTGTGCAGTGCCACCGTGAAGGTCCAAAAGAGACCGAAACTAATCAGCATCACAGACCGACAAGGAAACGATCGGGAATTCTTTGCACAACAGGGATCAATTACGAGAATAGCAGCTGACATTGAGGTCCAGGTCGACAGTGACACGCAGCTGCTCAGGTTTTCAAGGGAGGTGTCTTGATGAGTTACGAATATTGCGATCATGAATTAATCGACAGAGTTTCCCCCGCTGGAGACGACTTCGTGTCCTGCAACAAGTGCGGCAGACATATTGTCAGGGCGGGCGATGCGCCTTTCGACTACCCAGGCTGCGAAGAGGAGGACGAGTGATGATAAACTCTACCATGATCAGATATTGGAACACGCAAATCACCCGCTGCACGGCAATCCGCCAACTCCTGCGAGGCCAGCGGTCCAGACTCAAGGTGACGGTCAGTTTCAATGGATCAACCAACTACTTCGAACCAACCGCCGCCGCAACTGGCAGATTACAGGTCAGCATCATGAAGGGTGCTGCTGCCGAGGCTCGCATCATCATCGCTGGACTGGAAAAGGAAGGAATCGAACTGGGCGCAAGCCAGCGTCCATCAGAGGATACCCTACGCCGGGTCGAATCGATGGAGTTGCCCGCCTAGCCCATGTAGCGGGTAGCGTGACCAGCCCTCAGTAATTCGTCGTTCACACACACGAATTGCTGAGGGCCTTTTTCTAGCCACAACTCGCACAACCATCTGCCCCACTTCCCCTTCTTGCGTCCCTTGTGCGTCTTGAGAAGCACCTCGCCATCCTCAGGCAGCATCTCCCTGACAAAGTCCCTTGCGGCACGACCAGCTGCCCTGGTGGCACCTCTGATCTCAGGAGTATCAACCCCCAACAACCTCAGCTTCTGGCGGTGCAAGTACACGCCAAATCCGAGCGAGACCGTCGCCGTCGCGCTGTCGCCATCGTATACGTCCTCGGGGAGGATGATCGCACGGTAGCCAAACCTATGGGGTTTTGTCCTGGACACGTCGGATTCCTTTCACGACTGGCTCCCCGTCAACACTCATGATCTCTAGCTCCCACTCCTGGGACTGACGCACCTGCGACTCAATAGCCGGGGAGTACACTGGTGGAGTGACTGCTGTTTCTGGTTTCAACTGAAACAGACCGCTGGCAGCACCAAGACCACCAGCAGCCAGCCCTGCCATGGCAATGCCCTTCCAAAAACCGCCGTTGTCCACGACATTGACCGCTCCATTGCTCGGATACGTCCCGACATCCAGTTCTCCAAGACCAGCGTCCTTAGCCATGATTTTCCTCCTGATCTTGAGCCGCTGGGCAATGTCATGCGCCCAGATATTAGCCACAAGCCCCTTATTCCTCGCCTTCGAGCGGTACACTTCCCCGGCTGGACTGTCCATCAGTTAACTCCTCGATGAACTCTCTGTCGAGAGCCATTAGATCCTGCATTGCCCTTTCCTGCGTTTCACCCAGTCGCAGGGCGAGCGCGACCGCCTCAAGAAGCAAGCCGCGCTCGTCCAAGTCGACCAGACGAGCCGCCTCCGCACGCTGCTCAGGGGTTGTCAGCATCAGGAACCTGGCGAGCTGATAGGTGCCTCACGCATCAGAAGCTGACGAGCAGCCGCCGACTCCATGACATCCGGTTCCGACAGGTTCTTGGTGAACACCCGGTCGATCAGCACCAGCGTGGTCTGAGAGGCATCACTCGCCCGACCGATTCGCTCACCAGCCGCCGCTTCCAACAGGCTCTGAAGATCCACTGCACTTGCCATAATTCTACTCCTTCACCGGACGCAGTCTGATACGGATTGTTGCCCGGAAGTTGCTGCGCCAATGCTCCAGGGACTCCAGCCTCGACGAGAAGCCGGATATATCAGCAGCCGTCCCTGGCTCACCATCTCTGCCATCACGACCAGCCGGGCCAGCAGGCCCAGGTGGACCGGTAACCGGTTTGATCGACTCTAATTCTTTCAACCTGCGTTTCAATTCCAGGATCTCACGGGTCCTGTCCTTGTCACCCCAGTCTGCCCCCTCCACACGGGGGCCAAACGCCTTGTACTCCTTCAGAAAAGCAACCAGCTGCGTGTGGCTGGCAGCAAACAGTTCTTTGTCATCCTTACCGTGACTGGCAACCCCCACCAGTACCCCACCAGCATACACCCCCGCCCCAGAATCTCCATTGCGATATTTACCACCGACCACCTTGTAACCACGACGCATAAGCAGACGCTTATTCGACGAGTCGGTGATTTCCTGGGAACCCATGGCTTTCAGATGCTTGTGGCCATGCCTGCCATACGCGGTAATTACACCACTAGGTGGCGATTTTTCTGGCACAACGGCCAACGATTGGCCACTGCTGGGGATCTTGAACAGTGCAAGGTCGGCCTCTTTATCGAGAGCCACCCAGGAACCCCTGACCCTGCGTCCATCTTGAAGAACGATGTAAACCACATCGCCAATAGCACCGGCACAGTGGGCTGCGCTGACCCCGAACGTGGAACTGAGGTCCCGGTGGACGAGCGTACCACTGCATCCACCAACATCAACTGCACCCCGGGGGAGGCTTTGGGAGGGTACAGCTGAACACAGGATCAGAGCCAGCGCAGACACCATGAGCCGCATGACGACTACTCCTTTTTCTTGGATGCGGACTGAAAGACTTTACGACCAGCCTCAAATCCGCACGCCAGGATCAACAACTCCACGATCGTCAAAACTTCTCCCTTGTCGAAGTTTGTAGAGTTCAGATACAGGAACGTCGTCAACCCAGCAAACATCACAACCAGCCGAATAATGCCCCAGAAAGGGTGGTTTCCATTGATATCCACAAGCAACCTCCTTGTTATAATCGCCCTGGCCCACCTCATCATGGATGACTTTCCGGGGACGGATCCCCGGGTGGGTCACCCACCACGACAATCTCCACGCGGGGATCATCCTTGTCAACAGTGACCTCAGGCATCTGCGGGCGGAATCCATAATCATCAACGCCCAGGGCCGCTGCTATTCCATCATAGGCATATTTCAGCATCGCGGCCATGTTATCCCGATCGCGACGACGCTTGTCCTTATAGAAGAATGTCGCCTGTAGCCGGGCATTCGACCAGTCAATATCCCCTCGCCTCCGACTCACAAGCTCAGTGAAACAAGCCACCCGACACGCTTCGCGGTACTTCTTGGAGTGTTTATGACGGGTGCGCCAGTGGCAGCGTGAATTAGGACTCAGCTGCCTCGGAGGGAGGGGACAAACTACGGTGATCTGGGCAGTCACTCGGGTGCCCCCTCTGGCTCCGGAGTGTCATCCATGAACGGCTTGGACCGCTCGACTACTGCCTGCCGTGTCCCTTCTTGGAAACTCGCAAGGATGTCGGTCCTGGTAAATGGATGTGCCCCTGTCGCGTCCATCATGCTTATAAACGCTTCTGCCACACCTTTCTCCACGGACAGCAGCAGGTCGCCTCGCGGAGAATCGTAGTGTGAATTCACAAGCAGCCCGGCAAATGCATCAAACACGCCCTGCTTGATAGCGTCATGCACCTCGTCGGTACTCAGATCTCCAATGCCAGTGTCGCTCATCTTTTCTCCTCCTGTTGTGGGTGCCTCAGCAAACCTCAGCTGATCCATGCGGTAATCCTCCTCAAGATAACCGCCATCATGCGGGTAGTCCCTGTCGTCGCTACTTGGTCTCGGTATCGGCATCGATCGGTTTCCTTGCAATGGTCAGGGTGTATCGCAACTTCTTAGCCGCGAGCAGTGCGGCCATCCCCACACAAGCCAGCCCGTGCAGCTGCTTCCTCAGCGGGATGCAATTGGTCCCGTCACGGTAGATGGCACGTCCAGCGGAGTCAAAGATCGACTCGGCCACGTTGGGGGTGAAGTCAAGCTCCTGCTCCACCTCGAATCCCGCGACGATCAGTTCATCCATCAACGGAACCTCGTACAGGTCCGGGACGTGGAACCCAGCACGCACGTCATCGTACAGGTCCTTGAGCGTCTTCTCCATCACAGGCCCCGGCCCGTAATCGTCCTCAGGCGGGTCACCATCCAGCATGGCATCCAGCACGAGGAACAATCCGCCAGGCATCAGTGATTTCTTCACGTTTGCCAGGACAGCTTGCCGATCCCAAGACTGGCACAGGCTCTCGACCGCGTAGACCGCGTCGAGAGGGAAAAAATTCATCTCGTCATCATGATAGTCAAGCACCCGCACAGATGGGACGTACCCACGGTGCAACCACTGGGCCACCCTCTGCTCTTTCTCGGAAGAGCAGATGCCAATCAGATCGCAATCGGGGTGATGCTCTCGAAGGAAAGCCATCGTCCCGGCAACCCCGCACCCCAGATCCAACACTCTCCACGTTTTGTTCGTCGGCGGTCCCATCTCTCGGACCAGGGTGTTACCGATGAGCCGGTTGGTGTTGAGCTTGGGCTTGGTGCTCATCCCGTCGATGTGCAGCCCGTAGTGGACGCACCCGTCTGACGCCCCGTTCTCCAGCCTCGACAGCCACACGTCCTCGTAGTAGGTCGCCACCTCCCTCAGATTTTCCTTGTTCATGCCTTCTCCTTTAGCAGTTTCTCGATTTCCGGGATCGCTTCCTCGTAAGCCCTGCTCACGCAGGTGAAGAACTTATCCAGGTCCATGTCCAGTCCGAAGTTGCCCATCTCGGACAGCCGCTTCAGCTGGGTTATCACTCGGTACTTGCACGCATTCCTCTTGAGCTTCTCGATGATGGCCGGGACTGGCTTCTCGGGACTCTTCCACTCGATCGATAGGGCTTTGAGGAGCCACTTCTGGAGGTAGTGGTAGTCCTTGACCTTTCCACCACCCCCGTGCTGCAACTCCGAGACGATCGACTGTATTTCCGGGTCCGACCAGTCATGCGGGTCAACCTTGTTCCGCCACTGCTTGCTTCCCAGCATCACCCCCAGGGCTACCAGTTCCAGTGCCACCGATGGTGACATCATCTGCTCCTCGTGACCTCCTTGCCTCTTCTGAGATGACGACATCGTGCAACCTTGTTAGCAGCTTGACGGAAACTGGCTCCTGCTTCCTGAAGATCCGAGACATGTGGTACTTGTTCACGCCCACTCGCTCAGCCATGTACGTCTGGGTCCATCCAAACGCTTCCTTCACCTCAACGAGTATCTGGTGCCCATGCTCCGAGGCATCCGTCCTGGCTCGTTCCATGAGATGGTACGAGTTTGCCAGACGCTCCAGGCACCACATTGCCTCGTTCGGCATCTCTTTAGTGCTCATAGCATTCCTTTCTCCAACGGTTCCGCCATCCCCGCGACTTGTTTATCGACGCTCGCAGACTCGGCAATTCCTCGCGTCGTTGTAGAACCAAAGGGAGGGTATTTCCCAGCGAGCCATCGGTAAGGCATCGCCAGTCCCTCGCTTTGGACAGGGGTCAGATCGCACTACACAGAACAAGTTGTCCCCCGGGGACCTGATCCCGGGCCGGTCTCTATCTCTTTTTGTTTAGGTCATCCAGCGGTTCCCCTGTCCACAAATCCAAACCTTGCGTCTCCCGGTCCCGCATGAGTGCAATCCACTCCTCGTGACCTGGAACCTTTTCCTTGCTATGCGAGGTTCCCTCTGGCGGTGTATTGAGCAGGCGGCTCACTCCACCAACGGGTGTCCTGTAATTCGCCATCACGTTTTGCATCAGAGGAATCACCTCCTGATGCCCTCTCCAATTCTTGCCCATCGTTACCTCCTTGTTGGCACGCCAAACACAGCTTTTCCACGCTGTGCCGTTCAAAGTCAGCATAACACGACTGGCAGATTCCCATTAGATGTGCGTCCAGTTGTTTTTCGCTAGCCGATCAATCATCCCGCTCGCCTGCTGCCTGGACAACTCCTTGGTATCGACACCGTACTTCTTCAAGAGGCGGCACTGCTTGTAGCTGGCCCCACCCTCCTTGGAGCGTCCAATCAGGGAGTCCATCAGGGTACTTGCCCCGTGGAAGGTGAGGTCCTCGATCTTGTGCCACTCGACCCCGAACTTTGCGAGTGCTTCTTTTTGCTTATGGGTCGGCAAGCGACCCTTGTGCCATCCTGGTTCACGAGATGGAACAACGTCGAGGATTCCGAAGGGGTCGGCTCGCCTCGCGTCATATCTGACAGACGTTGCCACAATTTTCCTACGCTCTTCCAGAAGTGTCGCATGCTTGACCTCCGCTTCTTCAAGTGCCCTCATCACATCGCCACCAGACTTCTCCAACTCCTCCTTCGCCAGATCGACCACCTCGTCCGGGTACTTACCACCCAGGATGTCTGTGCTCGTGATCAGACGATGCCTGCTGTTCCCGACGAAGTCCAGGATCTTGATGTTAGGCTTAGGGCTAGCCGCTATTGCGGCCTTTCTCTCATCAGGTGTCTCAAGCCTCCAGCCCTCCCCCTCGATCACCCCTGGCAGGACCCTCGTCCCCCTCCCGCACATCTGGGCCACCAGACTACGGCTCTTGGATGGTCTACCCATGCTCAACGTCCTGACCTGGGGGCAATCATACCCCTCGGTCAGACAACCCACGTTGACCGCGTATTGGTAGAACCCGTCCGCAAAACGCTGCAGTGCCCTCCTCCGCGACTGCTTATCCCTTGAGTTCACAACGTGCTGGTAGTTCTCACTGGCTGGGACCTTGGACACTAGGCAGAACGCACGACCGTCCATCTTGCGGTTGAAGATCTCAGCCAACCGGGAAGCCTGCTGGATTCCAGAAGCAAACACCATGCACTGGTCGTCTCCAGCCAGATCCATCGTTGGAGCAGCCACCTTGTGCAACACAACCTCTCGTGTCATCTCAGACTGCAGGGCCTTCCCCTGAAAGTCACCACCCGTCACCTTGATGTCATTGAACTGGATGTCATCGACGGTGATGATCTCCTGCTGAATCGGAACCAGCCATCCGTCACCAATAGCAGAGGGTCCACCAGCTGGGTCCATCAGCGGGTAATCAAACGCCACGGTCTCGAATGTCTGGCCCAGTGCCTGCTCGTCCGTTCGGTCTGGAGTGGCCGTGGCACCAAGCACCCGCAGATCCGGGTTCACACTGAAGTAGTCCAGGATGCGTTGGTACGTCTTGTTGTTCCTGACCGCGTGATGAGCCTCATCGATGATGATCAGCCCCACCTCCATTGGGTCGGGGAACGCGCGTTTGATCCGCTTCTCCCGGTACAGGCTATCCTTTGAAGCAAAAGTCATCTTGCTTCTTGCGTGGCTCGACCGGCGGAACTCGCCCATCTCGATCTCGCCGTGCTCGCCAGTCTTCTGGTGCCACCTCTCCCAAGGTTGCCAGACCAACTCCTCTCGATGAGCCAGGACAAGCACCTTGCCCTGTGGCCACTGGTCAGCGATCTCCAGAAACGTCTGGGTCTTCCCTGTCCCGGTAGGCATTACCATCAATGCCGACATGAAATTATTCAATGCCGAGATCGCATCAACAGAACACTTTATCTGGAAATCACGCAGGTAATTCACTTGTCACTCCTCAGTCCCTCGGGAAGTGCGTTGTACTGATCGCGATGCATCCACCCCAGGTGGTCGCACCCATCGCAACCTTTACCCTTACAGATGGGACAGACTGCATGCGGCTTGGCGGCAATCAGTGCATTTGACACGTTGGTGCAGTCTGCCTCGACTGCCCGTAGGGGGATGAGTTCGCCCCCCTCGGACTCTGAAATCACCCTTATAGAAGCCTTGATCTCGCCAGCCTTGTAGATCAGACCCCTCATGGCCCGTGCCACGTCAAAGGTAGCCTTCAGTTCATCGGGGACGGGGTTGTCCAGTCCATCAACAGTACCTCGCCTGTCCCTTTGGACAGCCTTGTGCCCCTTGGAGACACTGCGGTTCAGCTTGGACCTCAAGTCTTCCGCCTTGGCGTCGTCGCCACTGACTTCCGCCTCATCGATAGCCTCGATAACAGCCTGGGCCTTTTCAGCAGTGCGGTAGTCCATCCCAACCGCCTGTGCGGCAATCGTCTTAGCCTTGCCCTTCTTGTCTGTTTCTTTCAGTTTTTCATGGTGCAGCTTTTTCCGTTCCAAGGAAAGGCGTTGCTCAACCTCAAGAAGCATCGAGTACTCACGAGCACGCTGCTCGTTCGTTTTGTCCCGCTGGCGGTTGGACAGGATGAGCATGCGGACTGCAGAATTGTCGTCCTTCACCTCATCCTGCATGATGACAGGAACTTCCTTCATCTTCAGCATCCTCGCCGCGTTCATACGGCGGTGGCCCGAGATGACCACGGACTTACCGTTGTCGTCCCATGCCAGCACAGGCTCAAGGACACCAAGGGACTTGATTGACTCCAGGAACTCGTCATCAGGAGCGTCCCGGTAAATCTTTTGATTGAACTCGTGAGCCTGAAGCTCAAACGGGTCCATGAAAATCACATCATGCGTCATGCTATCCACTCTCTTTCAATTGCTGATACCAGATCGATAATCTTTTTGGCCATCAAGGGGGTGCAGCAGTCCAAAAGACTTCTTGCCTCAGAAATCGCCCCGGCTCCGATGGCCATTTCCATAGCCTCTACAAAGTTATCCCCAGCCTCCTCCATCGCAACCTGCTCGCTGTGCTCCCTCCTCTCCTTGTTCATCTGGATCGCACGCCTGGACTGAGCCTTGCGTCGTTCTTCCGTCCAGCCTGCAGCCCCCCGCTCCTTTGCGGGTGTTGGCTTTTTCTTGGAGTTGTACGATGGGTCATGCGCCAACTCCAAGGCATGGTCAGCCAAAGCCCTGACTATCTGCCTCACCGTGTAACGCCCTACTCCATCCACCCTCTGCAGCTGACTCGGAGTCGTGTTGCACAGCTGGGCAACAGTATGAACCCCAAGCGACCAGCAGGCTTTCTTTGACCTCTTGTCCAGGCGAAGATCATCCAGTGTCAGGACGTGCATCGCCCTGTTCTCCTCCTTTTCTGGAGGCTCTTCCTTTTTCTCAGGCTCCTCAATCCCCTGGGCGTTGTAATTCTTTAACACTTGTCGCCTGTGCCGAAGCTCGTCCTCACGTTTCTGCAGTTCTGTACCACTCATATCTCTTCACCCTCCTCCAATGCTGCCACGAGCATCTCGCCAATCGGGATGCCCTTTTTCACGTTAACCTGTACGAGTTCAAGAGTTGCGTCAACCAGTGCATCCGACTCTCGGATCTCGCCAATGGACGACTTTGTCCCGTCCCACAGCCACTCAACCACCTTGTTCGCCTCGTCTGGACCCTTGCACCCAGCCTCCATAAGCACTGAGTTGAGCTTGTCCACTGGTCGAGGCTCCTCCTCCACTGCCGACTGCTTTGCCACTTCCCGGGCAGGGGAGCCACTAGGGCTAGTGTTATTAGGCAAAGCCCAATGCGGCAGCTTCGGAGGAAGCCAAAAGAACCACTTGTCTCCACCGGGACCCTGGCACTTTGCCCGCTTGGCCCCGGGCATCTTGTTGTCGCTCACCTCAGCCCACCCCTCTTCAAGATCGTAAAGGTATCGACCGATCCCCCACTGACAGGCTGCTCGCTTCATGGAGTCGGACAATGCAGACTTTACAGCCTCGATATCACGGGCTTCTGCACCGTCCCACTTGGTGACCCACTCCTCCTTGTAACCCTCGCCATCAGTGTTCAAGCATCGAATGGACAGGCCGCAGATCACGCCACCGCTGGGACCCGCCTTGTACCTGTTCTTCCACATGCTGGGACCCAGGACATCATCCAGCCTCTGTTGAATCGCTCGGTTCGTCACATACGCCAGACACAGTGCCCAGACGTTCCCGTCCTTCTTACACCCGCTCCGACCGATACGCCACTCGACCTCTTTCGGCTGAAACGGCTCCTGAAGCAACCTCAGATGCTCCTGCTGGCTCTTCAAATTCTCCCTCATGATCTTGCCTTTCCTGTTCCATAGTGACGAGCAGCAACTCGTCTACCTGATCCGAAGCGATGTGCTCTTCACTAGTTCGCATCCCGGGATCAACTCCCCTTCCTTCAAGGAATTAAGAATCTCGGACTTGAGAACCTTGACGTCCATCTCCAGGTATCTCGTGGGGATCTGCTCCTGATCAACGATTTCCACCCTGCCTGGGGTCTCCTGAACACGCACCGTGAACAGGTCGTCCTTCACCAAGTCCATCTCCATCCCGACCATTTGGTCGTGGACATAGCCCTTCAGCCAATCCCGCTTGTTCTTGAATGACTTCTGCTTCCCTTTCAGCCGATCGATCTCAGCACCCACTGCATCCACCGAGGAGTCCAACTCCTTGATGATCTTCACACAGTTGACCACCTTTTCCTTGAAGCTGCCGCCAAGGTGCTTGAGTTCCTCCAGCAACTCATGGCTGAGACCCCCCTCCTCAGTAGCCAACCGAACCAGATTGTCTAGCTTTTCCGGGTATTCATACAACTTCATCGAGTTCTGCCTCCTCACGGGTCAACTCGTAACGCAAAATCTTCACGTTGTCAGGGGCGTCGACTCCCAGTCGGACGAAGTTGCTTCGCAACTCCAAGATCGTTACCGTGATGTCGCCATCGATATCGATCTTCTCTCCCTCTTTCCTGCTTAGCACCAGCATTGCCTTCTCCTTAATTGCTGTGTGTTGCACGACTACTATAGCAGCTGCCAACAGCATGGCAACCGCAAAATGTAGTAGGTCACACAGTGGAGGCATACCACTGGTAGCAGTTGTGGGCCTAAATCTGCTTAGTACATTTTGTGCTAAGCTACTGGCTGTAGATGCCCTTGGCTCGCCGGTATCTGCGGAGTCCTTCTCGCATCTTTTCGCTGGAGGCGTTTTCGATCCCTGGGATACCGCGTATGAGCAGGTTGCGTGCTGCTTCTTTTTGCTTGAAGAGTTGCTTCCTGATCTCTTCAGCCTCTTCAATGTCTCCCTCCAGATAGGCCCGGTTCATCAGCATTGTGTCCCGCTCTCTCTCCCTGAGGGCACGCTCCATCTGGAATGGCTCGCGGTTCATCATCATCGTCTCGACATTACTGACCGCGAGGTCGGCCAGTTCGGAAATCTTCTTGGTGATGGCCCTTCTTTTCTTTTCGTCTTTTGTCATTGCGCGGATGTGAAACATCAGGCTCATTGCCTTGGTTGCGTCTGTCAGCAGCAGCCTCTCGTGCCTTTGTGCTGATGTCTCGGGGTTTTCATCTGAACCTGATCGCATAAACGCCTGTGCGTGAAGAGCGTAAAGTTTGTCCACGGGCTGAGGTCGAGTACCCAGTTTCCCGCCAGTCCTGAACACTCTCCCTAGCAGTGGCCAGTCGCTTGCCGATTGGTACTTCCTCTTGGTAAACAACTCGTCCAGTGACTGTGCAGACAGCAGTAGGTCTCGCAGTCCCGGGCCAGCAACAGATGTTGCGATGTGGTCGATCTGCTGTGGTGACTGCTCGAATATGCGTCCCAGCCACTTTGCTGCTGTTGTTGTGTACTCGTTGAATTGCTCGTGCCTGGGCCTTGCGTCTGCTCGGCCCGTTGCCTGGAACCGTGGAGACACGATAGGCGTGTTCCAATAGCTCTTGGTGTTGAGTCCGATCTCCTGGGCTGTCTTTGCGAGGACTCCAGCTGCATTGGTTGGTGCCCATGTCATTCCAGTCGGACCCTCTCGCAGCGGGAGGTCGACTGGACTGTGGTTCTCGGCCATGGATAGTGCGAATTCACCAAGCTGCTCCCAGTTGATGATTTCATCCGGCTCAGTCCTGTAGGCTGCATCGGCAAGGGCGATGGCCACCCCGGCGAACAGTTGCCCAGAGTCGTGAGACAGTGGGATCTGAACCACTTCCTCCACCCCGTTGACATCGACTGGGACGAAGAGGTAGAGGAACTTCCTCTGTATGTCCATCTTCTTCCACCAGTCCTCGTCCCGGTAGGTCGACCACATTCCCAGGGCAATGGTTGCCATGTGGGCACCTCTCCAAGCGTAAACCAGCGGCCTTCGCCTTGCTGCTCTTGCAGCTGAGCGTGGTCCCTGAATAGTTGCGTTGAAGAATGGTGTTATCTGGTTCCAGAAACGTGCAAAAGATCCAGCTGCTGTGAAGTCCACAGTCACCTGCTTGCCAGCCACCATAAGTTTCTGGGCAATCTCGGGTGTTAGCTCTTTGCTTGGGTCCCAGTTCAGGTCCCTCGCGACGTTCTTGATTTCAGTTATTCTTGCTGCCGATTCCGGGAACTGGATCAGGCGTCCAAGAAAATCAACAAACGTGTTCCAGTCCCTCCAAAGGTGCTGGGGTGTTTTCAGTGGCTCCTCTATGTACCGGACAAGCCGCCTGCCGATCCTCTTGGACTCCAGGGCGTCTCTCGCGGCTTGCTTCACAAGGTTGCTGCCCTGGCTCAAGGGGCGTGCCATTTCCCCACCAAGCCTCAACCAAAGGTCGCTGTAGCCTGACTTGTATCGACCCCCGGTTACTGCGGACAGCAACTCCTCGCCGTAAGTCCACATGTAGTCAATGAACAGAGGGAATGCGTACCGGCTTGAGATGGTGTTCAAGTACAGGGTCTGGAAGTCGCGAAGCGGGTTGGTGATAAGTCCAAAGCTGGCGCGGAACCCGACTGTCCCGGCCCGAAACGCCCGTGCGGGGGTTCTGAACGTGAGGTTGAACATTCCGTACAGCAGGGCGTTCTGTCGGAAGAAGCTCAGCCCGTCAGCACTCATGCTGGAAAGTGCGTTGTAGATACCGGCGTTCATCCTGTACCACTTGATCTGCTTCCCGACGCGAATAGGAATGATGGGCTTCCCATTCTTAGGGGTGATCGCGGCACCGAAAAATTGAATCATCTGGTTTTCAAAATCAATATCGTTGATTTCCAGCTTGTCCCCGCTACCTGACACCAGGAACACTTCTTCCCCTACTGACTTCAGGTTTCTGAGGTGTTTCATCACGCTCTTGGTCAGGCTCTCCAGCGACCGGACAGCCTTGAGTTCGTTTGTTCGGACCTCCTCAAAGATCAGGTTGCCGAAGCCAAATACGCCCTTACCTTCCTCGTCCAGGGAATGCTTGTTTCGCTGGACTTGCATGCTCATCGCGACCATGGTGTCGATCACCTTGCGATTGTGTGCGGCAAGGACCAGTCGCTCGGCGTTTGCAATCGATGTCTGTATCGGGTCGATGAACTGGCCACTTTGCGAGCCTCGCAATGCGTGAAGGACATCGGTGTAGTTTTCCGGTTGTACGCCAGTCATCTGCATGACGACTGAGTTCATCCTCCTTTGGTATCGCTGGAGCGGAACGTAGTCGCCCCGTGTTTCTTCACGCTTCCTGATGCTTCTCACCAGATCCGCCATGAACTTGTCCGCGCCCGCGACGTAACTCAGGACCCCGTCGTTCCAGTCGTAAACAATCTCGGCGGCAGCACCAAAATTGCTATGCTCCTCTTCCAGCTTATCGATGATGAACCCAGCAAGCTCGGGGGTCAGGGGTGTCTCCAGCGGTTTTTCTTTGTCCATCATCACTCTAAGGCTTCTGCGAGCCAGGAGGTAGATGGCAAAGTCCCAGTATTCCTTGGGGTTCAGGAGTTCTTGGACCTTGCGTAGTGCGGGAATCTGCTTTTTGTTCTGATCAAGCAGCGGGTTGCGATCGAAATTGATCATCCCCTCGTTGACCATGTATCGAACCACTGCTGAGTGCTGCAGCCTGAGTGCTGTTGCCCAGTAGTAGGGGGATTTACTTTGGTCTAGCTTTTCACCGGTCGTGTTTTCGTACTGCTTTTCAAACATCGCGAGCGGGTGAAGGGTGTCTACCAGACCCCTCATTATCGCATTTGGTGACATTGAAATAGCGTCTCGGAACCTGTCAAACCTTGCTTCAAATGATGCAGGGTCTACAGCCATGGCTCCCCTGGCCCACTTCAACGCACCCTGTTCCTGGAATCTTGTGACCATCGCGGACAGGACATCCAGTTCCCTGGCCGCTGCTTTGTGCTTGGACAGGACGTTGTTCTGCCACCACTCCAGCATGTTGGGGGCGACTTTATCCAGAAGTGCCCTGTTGGATATATAAATCCTGATGAACTCGGCAAACCCCTCGCCACGGTATCCGCCTGCCGGTTTTTTGTCGCCGTAAAGATTTTCTCCCAGGTTCTCTAGTTCTCGTATCGCTGAGGCACCGACCCGTGCTTCCGTCCAAAGCTGCTTTCTCACTTCACGGCCAAGCGAGTCCCGTGTGATTCCTGTTCCAAGCAGGAGTGTTTCGATCGCATGCCCGATTTCATGGAACGCAGTCATCGCGTTGTCTGCTTCCCTGACTTTGATCAACTGGTCAACGAACCAGTGAACACCCCGCACGTTTGGCCCTTTTTGTGCGATAGGGTCGCCCATGATCATGGGGTATTCGCGTGTGGCCCCCTTGTATCCGAACAGTCTCGGTAGCAATGCCAGTCGCCTGATGATCTTCCATGCCGCGAGTGGTCTCCCAGTGTTGGACTGAGGGTCTCGCAGATGCCACATCCTGTGTTGTGCCGGGACCGCCCCTGCCGGAACGTCCGTTTCTCCTCCAGGAAGCAACTGCCCCGGGTCGTCGCGGGTGTATCCAGCAGAATCCTCAGACTCATTCAGGTGGTGCTCGATCGCCTCTTTGATCGGCAGTTCCACCTCCGCGAAATGTGCAGTGCGGTCGATCGCAGCTTTTTCTTCGCTCCAACCGAGCGTTTGCTGTATGCCTTCCCAGTCCATCCGGGACATGAACACCTCCACCCTCTCCCCTTCCTCGTTGGTGAAGTCCGTGACCCATTTGAAAAACTTCTGAAGATTTTCAACCCCGCCTCTGTCTGCGTGTGCAGCTAGTGCAGCCTTGGAAAACTTCACGAGCCATATCGCAACATTCCCTTCGTTATGAAATTCCGCATGCTCGACATGGCCTGCCTCCTGCCCCTCAAACACAGACAGTCCGGATAGCTCCACGAGAGCCTCGGAGTCCGCTGTGCGAGTGAAGTGGCTTGCCAGTGACGCTGTGATGGGTGGCAACTCTTGCTCAAATTGCGTCACTTCCTCCCCGGAGTATTCATTAGCGTCCAGCAGTTCCATGGCCCTTTGCCGAACATCATCGCGACTGTGCTGGCTGGACGATTCGGCACCTTGCTGGAATGTGTACTCGATCCAAATCTGCAACCGAGCGATCGCCCTCTCTTCGACTGTGGTCGCCTCACCAAACGCATCGGGCATGCCCGCTGCGTCCAGGTAGTCTATTCGGGCCAATTGCTGGGCTATGTTTCGAGCGAGGCTCTCAAGTTCCCCTTCCTCGGATTGCTCAACGTGGCTTTGGCTCTCGACATCGGAAGCCTTCTCGCCCTTCTGCAGCTGGTCGGTCTCCTCCAGCACCTCGTTCATGTTGGATTCGTTGTCAAGTTCAGCAATCATCTGGGCGATTTCGATCATCGTCGCAACGTCGCTATCCCCGATCATGTCGTACCAGGAAGCGTCTTTGTCCTCCCGGAAATGCTCCATAACCTTCTCGGCAACCGGAGTGTGTCGTTCTACTTGGTCGGGGTGGTGTTCCGAGGCGAGCATCAAATATTGACCAATATATTGACGCAGTCTTTCGCGGTATATCTCGTCAAGCTCTTCAGCCTCGACCATCGGTCGTGTTTTTCTTTCCGCTTTCGCGACATTGTCCATCCCGATGACGAAAACTTGCGATTGTCCAAACAGCCTTCGGAGTTGCTTTACGTTCCCCTCGTAGTCCGGGTGCCCTTTTTTTGGCCAATAATCGGCTGCGGACGGGAAGTTGATAATGATTGCGTCGTGGCCGTTTGCGGTTGCGTATTCCCGCAGACCCAACCCCAGAGCTTCACTTTCTGCGTGTGTCCCAGGATCGACGAGATAGAGGTCCGAAGAAGCGACTTGTGCAGCAAGTCCCCTGAGTTGGTTGCCGGTTGTCACTACCAGCGGGTTCTCCAGCACGACTGTCGTCTCAGTGACATCCGGGCCAAACATTGCGGCATGGTTCGCATTTTGGGCGTAGTACCTTCCGTCGGAACCCAGTAGCGGCGAGGCTTCCCGGAATCCGTATGGCTGGTTTGGATTGACACGCCCTTTCCCGTGGTACACAAGGATCGAGACCTTTTCTCCCGTGTCCTCGCTTGTTATGTCCCACGCAACTCCATATCCGTCGTCAACAAAGACATTCTCTACCTTTACCTCGCGGGCATCCTCTTCCTTTGCCTCCTGCGTCGGGACCTGGGTCGCCTTCTCGGGTGCAGGCTTATCGATCTCCGGGGATTGCTGGTTTCCTGCCTCGCGTGGCCCGCCAAATACGGCACCAACTCGCTCCTTGATGTCGTATTTCCTAAGTGCTTCAGCAATGACTTTGGAGTGCGGATCTGTCGCGCTCGCAAACATTCCTTCAGCCTCCGATATCAGTGCCGATTTCACGCCTTTCATCTGCCCCCTGAAGACCCTCGGCTTGCCGCCTATTTGCAGAAGCAGGTCCAGCATCATCCTGCCAGCCGGGGAGATCTGATCCTTCGGGTCCACCTCCATCCCGGGGAGAACCGGTGACGCAAGGAACTCGTCAGCCAGCCCTACGGTATCTCGGTCTGGGTGAAGCCCAATCCAGACAGCAGCCTCGGCTAACGCTGGCCCTATGTCGGCTGAAGGTACGGCACGCTGTATAGCCAGCACTTCTGTCACAGCACCCTGCAGAGCCTTTTTCAGGTACTTTGCATTGTCACCGATGCTTTCAATAGAATCGACATCGAAAGCCTGCAGGACAAACATATTCTCAATAAGTTCCTGACCGGCGATGGTCAGGTGTCCATTCTCGAAGTAGCTTTCAACAGATGCGGGGTTCAAGGCGTTCTTTACTCTTTGTAAAAACTCTTTCCCAGCCTTGTTTGAAAGCATTTTGACGAGCGTGTCGCCAGAGTCCCACGGGAGCGCGTTGACCAGACCTTCTTCACCAACAAGGTAAGACAGACTTGCGGCAGTCCTTACTGGGGTCTCGGAGTACGTCGCAGATTGATTGCCCGCTCTTGCAAAATCGTGCGCTTTCTCTTTTGTCGGGTCCATTTCCACGACACGAACCAGCACCGGCTGTTTCATCGCGTCGATGTCAGACTCCTTGAGTCCAAACGTACTCGCATTCTGTCGCAGGGAATTGGTGTACCAGTCCCCGTAGGCCAGCTGGAGAGCCATCACGCGACCGTTCCCGTTGATGACAACCCCTCCCGGGGAAACCGAGGAGGGGCCACTGGTTGCGTCCGGGTGCAGGCTTATGAAGTATGCAGCGATTTTCTCGTTGGCTTGATCCTCGACCTTGTTTACGTCGTAACCTGCTTCATGTGCACGAGGCTGGAGGTTCGCTGGGTAGTTGCCTTCCGGTGTTGCCACAATGCCTGGGCCGACCCTCTTGACCTTGTGGCTGGCCGTGATGTCACTCAACTCCATAAGGGCGTATGTGGCATCGACGTTGTCGGAGCCTGGAACGACGATCGTCGTCGCACTGCCCTTGATCATCTCCCGGGCTGGCTCTTCCGCCTCGGGGGCTTGACCCAGTGCCTCATCGTAAAGAGTATCTTGGCCAGCATCCCTGGGATTCAGAACTGGTGGAGCCTCTCTCTGCCCTGGGGCCAGATCCTTGACTCGCGAGCCGAAACTAAATAGCAGGTCGACGGGAACCTCGATATCACCATATTCCCTAAACATCGCCAGTGCACGACCCCTGCCCTCATGCCCGCTGACTTGCATTGGCACCAGTGGTTTGCCGTCCTCGTCCTCAACATCAACAGTTAGCCAGGGAGGGGCAACCGCTTCCCCGGAAGCAATCCGCTTGCGGATAGCCTCGACATTTTCTAGGTTGATCCGCGCTGGCAACAGTTTCATGAGGTCCGAGAGCATCATCGTTGTGCTGATGCCTTTGCCGGTTTCCCCACGGTGCATCTCTAGTTGGTTGGCTTGGTCTGGCACATAACCAAATCCCCCGCGATCAAAAACCGGACCTTCCGCCGCCTCGGGGGCTGGGGTGGGCTTTCTGACCATCCAGTCGGCCACGTCTTTCTCGAAGCCAAACCGCTCGTAAAGCTGGCGAAGTTTCTTTTTCGGAATCTTTCCCCAATTGGTGTCCAATGGCACGGCATGCAGGCCCAGCGTCACCTGAAACTCGTCGGCCAGTGTTGCCAACGATGCCACGATGTCGCTGCCCATCCCCGTTTTGAACTTGCCTTCAAGTGCCAAAATTTGATCGACGGTGACGCTGTTCTCGTCAGCACCCTTAAGCAACCTCACGACGAATGTTACTTTTTCGCCATCACGTTCTGTCGTAATCAATCTTGCGTTGGGATCGTCTGGATGATCCATTCCCGCCTTATTGAATTGCTTAAGGAACTTGTCGCTCGGACCTTCCGCCGCCTCGGGGGCTGGGGCTGCTTCAGTCTCGCCCGTTATCCCAAGCTCCCCTGCGACTGAAGTAGACGACTGCTGGGCCTTGTGTATCTGTTTGGCCATGTCGAGGCCGGGGATCTGGTTTTCCTCCCGTTCGTAAGCCCCCATCACCTTTTCAGTAAGGCTTCTCGCCTCGGGTCCCGCCTCGGCAACGTCAAGGAAGTCTGCAATTGCCCTGGGGTTGAAGGACAATGGAAGCTGCAGTTTCCCGTCGCTTAGGGACGGAAGATCATTAGGGGAGTATCCTCGGTTTGCGTACCACTGAGGGTGCTGCTGGTAAAGTGCGGAATTGACGACTGCTTGCGCTGCCGTTAGGGCTTGGCCTTCTAGGGGAACCTCTTCCAGCCACTGCTTTTCCGATACCACTTCGTCACGAGGCCCAGCAGTTTGAAGAAAATCCCTTGCATCATTTAGCAGAGAAGCAGCGTCTGTGTACTCTTTACCGCGAGCAAACAGCCTGATGTAGTCCTCAAGTCCAGGGTCCCCTTCCGCTTGCCCTAACGCCTCGTTGATAATTGCTTCAGCGGTTTTCGCCCCGGGTGCGGCAGCAGGAGCCGCCGGTGCAGGTGCAGGAGTGGCGGCAGGGGCTGGTGCCGGGGTGGCTGCAGGGGCCGCTGGTGCTGGAGCAGGGGCCGCTGGTGCTGGGGCTGGCTTGCGACCTATTTTGGTTCGTCCTTCTATAGCAGACCGCTGGTTCTGCAGCTTTTTTAGACGGTCCTTCCAGGCGTTTAGCTGCCGGGAGCGTTTTTTACCGAGGCCCTTCCCGGGCTTCCTTTTGGCTTCCAGGCCGTCGATCTTCTTTTGCAGATCGTCTATTTTCGATGACAACTCGTCGATCTGTTCCTGTGGTGTAGCTGCAGGTGCTGCCGCTGGTGCTGGTGCTGGTGCAGGTGCGGCAGGTGTCGCCGTGGGTGCTGGTCTCCATGCCACAACAGAACCAATCGGCAGTGTCGCCCCCTCCTCCGTCTCCCAGTCGCCTCGTTTATTTTTCTGTTTCAGCGTGAAAACTTGCGGGGTTATCTGGGGTGTAATCTCCCCAGTTCCTTGCAATGGGTAGCCTAATACCTGTGTCCCGGGAGTCGCGACCGACTTCAGCCAAGTTCCCAAGCCACCCCTTCCGCCTATCCACTCGTTTTCGCTGCTGCCTACAAACTCAGCGATTGAGGGCTGCACCCCCAGGTTGGACAAAATGTTTGTGGAAGAGACTATGAAAGTTTGATTCGTCTTTGGGTCGATGGCTCTCCAGAAAACTGGCCTGTTATCGTCGTCACGCTCTCCTGCCAACGGGTTGATGAGAACCAGTTCTCTTTCGCCCTCGAACTGCATCCCGCCCGTGGCAACAACCCTAAGTCCCCCGTGCGCAAATACGGGTTTCGGTGGTGCGCCTTCCTCCCCCGGGCCACTCGGTGGCTTGGGTTCAGCAAACATTTTCTCAATCTGCTCAGGCAGACCTTCGAGTATAGACTCGACTTCCGGTCGCAGGAGGTCTGCAAACCATTGTCGGTGCACCCTGTCGTCAGGATCAAACGGTTCTGGTTTTGTGGTTCGCTCCTTGGTCTCCGGGTCGACCCGGGTGATGAGCACTTCCTCCCCGGTCTCCGGGGCAAACGACTCGGGACCCATTTTCGCGGCTATTTTTGCGACCCTGTTGTATTTTGTACGCGACGGGTCCTCCAGGAACGCCTCAAGGCGATCAAGGTTGTTTTTGCCAAACCACGCCTG
>Ga0310344_10000349_pt1 | contig 36706 bp, 49 predicted proteins | sample HC15DNA20200_MG_FD_203801 | JGI IMG/M metagenome (GOLD analysis project Ga0310344, IMG submission 203801) | Marine microbial communities from station ALOHA, North Pacific Subtropical Gyre - HC15-DNA-20-200_MG | ecosystem: Environmental > Aquatic > Marine > Oceanic | place: Pacific Ocean: North...
TCCATGTTCCTTTGCTTGTTTTCTAACATAGATTAGTGGTTTTACAATTTCAGTTGCAAGTGATGCTGCAACTATCAATCCTCCTGTTGGAACTGATACTAATGAGTGAAAGTTTTCAAAGCCTATATCTTCTGCAATTAAATTTTGCAATTCCTTGATCATTTTTCGATATTCATGTGGAAAACTTGGAATCAGTCTAAGATCGATATAATATGGGCTCTTTGTTCCACTTGCCAAAGTGAAATCTCCGAATCTGATAATCTTTTTTTCATAAAGAAATGTTGCAAATTCTTTAACAAAATCCATATCAAAATTTAGTTAACTGTATTTATTTTGGTTTGTATTGTTCTATCTGTTATGCCTGAAATTTGGTTAAATTATGGACAGAATGAAGTTGTTTTAGATATACAGGCAGAAAATCTTAATGAAAAACCAACTGATGAAAGTCAGACAATTGATGAGTCAATGATAGATGAAAAATTAGATACTCTTGATTTATCAAAACCGTTAGAAATCGCAATTTTAAATTACACGAATTCTGTTCAGCAAATTTTAACAAAAATTCTCAAAACATGTGAAGAAAAGTCATTTTCAAATCCTAAACTTCTTGTAAACAAAAGAGTTATCCCATTAGTTAAATCAAATAATCCTGAAAATATTTCTATTAACGAATTTGATCAAGATGAGATTTCAGATGCAAATTTGACATTTCTGTCTGAGATGGAATTTGATGGTTTGTTTGGATTTGAAACAACTGCTACAAGATTGCTAAAACAGTTTGGCAAATCAGATATGTTAGATGCATTCAAAAAAAGAGAAGATGATCTACCATCTCCAGGAAAAACAGGATCGAGTATGCATGTTGCAGAGAAATTTGTAGATGGTTTTGAGATTTCATCGATTGAAATCATAGCAAACATAAATGGAATATCTAATTTTTCTATAGGTCATCCCAAAGAATCAAAATCTCTTTCGCAAGCATTTGCAGATTCTTCTATGAAGAAGATCGATCGTCAAAAAACAATGATTATTAGTACAGGAAAAGATGCAAGTAATCAGACATTAAATGTCTCATTGAATTCTTTGTGGAACTGCTATAGTGTGACCAAGAATCAGGGATTTGTTGTATTGTTAGCAGAATGCATGAATGGAATTGGTTCAGATTCAATCCAACAGTTTATTGATGGTAGACTAACAATTGAACGGATAAAAAATGCAACAAAATATGTACAAGGAATGGAAAATTTGTTGTTTTTATCTGAAATTCAGAAAAAGTTTCAAATTGGTTTGGTTTCAATACTTCCAGAACTTTATGTAAAAAAACTTGATATGGTACCGATAGGTGGTGTAAAAAAATCAATGGATTATATTCTGAAGAACATAGGGCAGAGACAAAAAGTTGAAGTAGTTAATGATGGTGCACGTGTATTATTACGGGAAAATTGAGTTTGGAAGAGGGGCACATAGAACTGCCAAAACTATGACGCCAATGTAAATTATTTTTCTATTTTTTGATAGAGGAGAAATATCATCTAACGGTTGTGCATCTTTACTTCTTGAACTTAATAACAAAATTAGTATAGCCATCATCCAATAATTTAACAAAACAAGAACGCCCATACTTGCATATGTAGCAATTTTATGCCATTTTTGGCCTAGAATAACACGTGACATATGACCACCATCTAGTTGCCATGCAGGGAGAAGATTTAGAAACGTAATTAGAAATCCAAGCCATGCTGCGAACATAATTGGGGACATTATCACTTCAACATCATCACCAGTCTTGTCAAATAGTTCAAGCATTCCCATCATTATCAGATTTTCATTCATCTGAATCAATTGTGATGTACCAAACATTTGTTCTGCAATTTGGCTATCTATAACAGGTGATGTATATGCGCCAAATGCTGCAACAACAATAGCAACAACCAGACCAGCTATTGGTCCTGCAATTGCAATATCAAATAATATGTCACGATTTACCGTCAAACCTCTTGATTGTATGAATGCACCAAACGTTGGAATTCCAAAAATAGGAACACCTGGAATGAAATATGGCCAGGTTGTTTTAATTTTATGCCATTTTGCAGCAATAAGATGACCTGCTTCATGGACACCTAGTATTCCAATAAGTGCCCATGCATAAAGAATTGCAACTCCAAATGGATCACCAATTGGCATAAATGAGTTCAGTCCAGCAGTTCTGAAAAATCCATCAATAAGCACCATTGCCACTGTTACTGCAAAAAGTATTCTCGGAGTCCACGTCCTTGATAACCACTTTCTTTGTTTAATTGGAGGAAATTTAGATACAACAAGAAAGATTCCTTTATTTTGTCTCTCTAATACACAGACAAGATTTTTTGCTTCTAATATCTGAGTTAATTTTACAAATTTTTCTTTAAAGTTGATATTTCCAAAACGAAATTTCATTTTTGTTAATGAGATTTCTGTGTCAGTAATTTCAAATTGGGATGAGACAATACTTTGAATCTCTTCTTGAGTCAATTCTACCATAAGAATGATTAAACTTTATTCAATAATTGCTTTTTGTAGCTTAGAATTAAATAATTGCGTATTATACTCAGTTAATGCAGGTAATTTTACGCCAGTTGAATGGAACTATTATTCGTAGATGTGAACCATCTGATCTAATCTCAGTTATGGAAATCAATATGAAAACACTTCCAGAACATTATTCTGATTATTTCTACGAGAGTTTACTTGCTGATTTACCAGAATCATTCCTAATTGCAGAAAATGGAGGAATTTTTGTAGGATATATCATGTGTAAATCTGAGTTTGGATTTTCAAATTTCAAAAAATTGGGATTTGTAAAAAAGGGTCACGTTGTATCTGTTGCAGTTTTACCTGAATTCCGTGGTAGTGGAATTGGTAGTGCTCTTATTGAAGAAGCATTCAAAGGTGTTAAAGAAAAACAATGTGATGAAATGTATCTTGAAGTAAGGTGCAGTAACACTGATGCAGTAAAATTGTATGAACAATTGGGCATGTTTGTCAAACAACGGTTAAAATCATACTATCGTGATGGTGAAGATGCATACATGATGGCAATTGAATTCTAGTTTCAATTAAATAACTGGATTTAATTGAAAATAATATGCAAAGACGTACTGGTATAGGAATAATGATTTTCGTTTTAGCAATAGGCGGATTTTTTCTTTATTCATACTTATTGATGTTATCTGAATGGAGTCCGATAGTTCTACAGCTAAGTATATTGATGATTGTAGGTGGAATACTTGGTGTTGTATCATGGATTGGATATATGATGTTTACTACTTCTGCAAAACCAACTTCATCTATAATTGATGATGATGGTTAATTTTTGTGAATTTCTACATCCACAACAGTTTGGTAGAATCTAGGTCCAACTGGTCTGACAATTCGTGAGTCAATAATTTTTGCTTTTGTTTTATTTACATTTAGAAAATGCTCTTCAGATAATTTAGGCGCATCCTGTTTTTTTTCTGCATGAACATGTGAATAATAATGAATTATCCCAGTATTTTTTAACGATGAGATTGCAACCTCTAAAAACTCATCTGACTGTTCTGGTAGTAACATCAATACACGATCAGCCTTGTTTTGTAATTGTTTTTTAATGATTTCTGTAGAATCCCCGTTAATTGAAATGACGGTACCTTTGAGTTTATTCAATTTTATATTTTCTTCACATAATTTACTGGCTACAGGGTTAATATCCAAGTTATAAATTGTACATGATTTTTTTCTAGCAGCAAGTAATGAAAACATTCCAACACCGCCAAACATATTGATTATAACCTCATCATCATTCACTAAATTTGAAATTCTTTCTCGCTCAGTTGATAATCGTGGAGAAAAAAATGCCTTTTCAACATCTACAATAAATCTACAACCATTTTCTTTATACTCAGTTTCTGTTTTTACTTGACCTTCAATTAATTCCAAGTTTCTAGTACGAAAATCTCCTTCTACAGGTGAAGACTGATAAAATACCGAGTTTGCTGTTTTTACTTGATCTAATAATGCTTTCCCAATTACCTTCTTTTTTGGAAGTAATGAATCTGGGATTCTTACTATGATAATGTCACCAATTTGATCAAAAGCTGAAACCAACTGCATATTTTCTTGATCTGAAAGTATATTTTCTAATGCTTTTTTTAGCATTCGTGTCATTTTTTATAGTAATAGTTTTGACTATCCTTTTGATCTTTATCAAGTCTACTTCCATCCTTGTTAACTCTAGGCCGACTACTTTTTTCATCACGACGGAATGTAACATCTAATGATTTGAGGAATCTGTTCATTGCATCAATTTTTGGTAGTGGGGATGTTGCATGTCCTTCCACACTTGATACTCCTTCAAAAATAACCATGGAATCTGATACCAAATCCATTAATTGGAGATCATGATCAATAACAACTGCAGATTTACCAAAAGAACGACAAAATTTTTGAAGAAATTTTCCTACAGCAATTCTATCTTCAACATCTAAGAATGCAGATGGTTCATCAAGTGCATATAGATCAACTTTCTGTAAAAGACATGTAGCAACAGCAACTTTTTGTAACTCTCCACCTGATAAATTCTTCATTGATTTATTATAGAGTTTTTTAATTTTTAATGGCTCAATAATTTGTTCTTCTTCAGTAGTATCTTCTATAGACCCACCATTCGTATTATCCAACATAGTGAGCACTTCTATATCAACATCATTTGTAAGATACTGTGGTTTATATGAAATTTTTATTTTTTTATTGACATAACCTAAATCAGGTTTTTCAACACCAGCAATCATTTTCATCATTGTGGTTTTTCCTAGTGCATTGGCACCCATAATTCCTAGTAAATCACCTTTTCTCACTTCTCCAGGTTCAATAGATACTGAAAAAGATGAATATTTTTTTTCTAACTTTGGATACGATATAACTACATCACCCTGTTGAATTTCATCTGTCGCTGTTGATGCATCAAATGTGAATTTTTTATCTCTGAATCTGACATTTTCAGATGGAAGATATCCATCTAAAAATACATTGATTCCAACCTTTGTTGATAATACATTTGAAACAATTCCATATGCTGCAGGAATACCATAAAGTATCTCAATATAGTCACTCAAATAGTCTAATAATGTCAAATCATGTTCTACAACCATTACACTTTTTCCCAATTCAGCCAAATTGTGTATTACCTTTGCAACTCCAGTTCTCTGAAACACATCATTGTATGACGATGGCTCGTCAAAAAAATAAAAATCAGCATCTTTTGAAGCAGATACTGCAACCGCTAATCTTTGTAACTCTCCACCACTTAATTCATTGAGATTTTGTTCAATAGAATTCTCCAGACCAAGTTTTTTTATTAATTCACCAGACACACCACGTTCATCATATTTTTCTAAAAGTTCTTTTCCAGTTCCATCAAATGCATTTACGACATTATGGACTTGCTGTGGTTTGATCGATGCACAAATATTTCCATCTTTTATATCTTGAAAATGTGATTTCAACTCTGTACCTTTGTAGAATTTTAAGATGTCATCCCATTCAGGTGGCTCAGAATAGTTTCCAAGATTTGGTTTTAAATTACCTGATAAGATATTAACCACTGTACTTTTTCCCATCCCGTTTCTACCTAACAGTCCAACAACTTCACCTTTTTTTGGAGTAGGAAGTTTGTAAAGTCTAAATGAATTAATTCCATACTGATGAATTTTATCAGTTGATAATTCAGTTGCTAAATTAACAATTGTAATTGCATCAAAGGGACATACTTTAACACATATTCCACATCCATTACAAATATCTTCATCAATCTGTGCTTTTTTTGTTTCTTCGTTAAGTATAATACAATCTGCCCCAGACTTATTTACTGGACAATATTTGATACATTCCAGACCACATTTTTTGGGTTGACATAATTCTTTATCTAAAACTGCTACACGATGAGTCATATCGAATTCGTTATTTTCTTTAATTTATAGTTCTATGAAACGAGTTACTTCAAATTTCTTTAGAATCTAATGAAAATTTCGTTACCTTAATAGAGAAGTGGTATCAGAAATAATTCAAGCCGGCCATAGCGTTGGGGTGCGACCCAGTCTCATTCCGAACCTGGAAGTCAAACCCAATGTCGCTGCTGTGTTACTAAGGTACGAGAGTACTTGGGAAGCAGTAGTGCTGGTATTTTTATTACAACTATATTATACAAAAAAATGATCATTTTATGGTTAATTGCTCTGTTTGTGGAGAACGTTTTGATAATGACATACGATTTCTAAATCACATGATGGAAAAACATGGATTCAGAAATCCAAATATCGACAAACCTGATAGGAACAGTCGTGGATATTAGCGACAATAAATCTATAAGTCACAAAAATTGAGTTGTTCTTACAAGGTATAATGACGCAAAAAATTCTAGAGAAGACATTGAAAGACGCTGTCAAAGAAAATCAATGCATTTTAGGAACTAAAGAAGTTTTGAATTCAATTTCAAAATCAAAACTTATAGTTTTATCGAGATCAATACAAACAGAAACCCGTCAAAAAATTGAATCTGACGCAAAAAAATCAAAGATTCCAACACTAACATTTAATGACACTTCTGTAAATCTTGGAAAGTTATGCGGATTACAGTTTCGTGTATCTACACTTTCACTTCCACAAATATCAGAAAGTGATATCACATCACTTAGGAAAGAATCTGAATCTCAATGATCCTGTTAAATACTTTCTCAATTAAGAGATTCAATCAAGGTTTAAATGAGACACAAAAATTTTTTGATCAAATAAGATAAACTATGACACAAGAAATAAAATTAACAACTGATCAAATGCGTTTAATGTCTTTATTTCAAAATATAACAAAAGCTACTGCCCGAGATTGCATTGAAGATGAAAAACTAGATAGACTAATCTTTGTTGTCAATGAAGGAAAGATGGGTTTAGCTATTGGAAAAGGTGGATCCCACATTAAAACATTACAAAATAAAATTAATAGAAATGTTGAACTAGTTGAATATTCAGATAATCAAGAACGATTCTTAAAAAATATTTTGAACGAGAAATATATCAATGAAATTAAAATTTCTAAAAGACTTGATGATACTTTCCAAGCTGTGATTACAGTTGATCCAGCAAAGAAAGGTGTGGTAGTTGGACGAGAAGGTCGTAACGCAGAAAAGGCTAGATTACTTGCAAGAAGATATTTTCAGATTACAAGTATTGTAATCAATAGCCAACAAACATCTCTGGAGTGGTAATATGGCAAAATCACCTTTAGGATTATTTGCAGGACGAGATCTTAAAGAAAAGAGAAAGAAACAACGTTGGGCTATCTCCACATACAAAAGAAGGAAATTGGGTTTAGATAGAAAATCAAATCCATTTGCTGGTTCACCCCAGGCTAAAGGAATTGTATTGGAAAAAGTTGGTGTTGAAGCCAAACAGCCAAACTCTGCAGTAAGAAAATGTGTTAGAGTTCAATTAATTAAAAATGGAAAATCCATAACAGCATTTTTACCACGTGACGGTGCAATGAATTTTGTTGATGAACATGATGAAGTTCATGTTGAAGGTATGGGTGCAACACAAGGTGGTGCAATGGGAGATATTCCAGGAGTCAGGTTTAAGATTTTTAAGGTTAATAATACTTCATTACGTGAATTAGTTCTAGGTAAGAAAGAAAAACCAAGGAGATAGATATGTCAGAACAAAAGTTACTTTTATTTAGAAAATGGGATACTACTGAAATAGAGATTCAAGATTTAGGATTAAAAACTGCAATCTCTCTTAAGCAAGTTATTATCCCATTAGATTTTGGTCGTTCAGCATTAAAACGCTACAATAAAGGACAGGTCAATATTGTTGAAAGATTGGCAAACAAATTAATGCATTTTGGTAAAAAATATGCAAAAAACACAGGAAGGCAAGGTGGTAAAAAACATCACTCATTAAACATTGTAAAAACTGCCTTTGAAATTATACACCTTAAAACTGGTAAAAATCCTGTAGAAGTCCTTGTCAGAGCAGTTGAAAACTCTGCTCCAAATGAGGATACAACCAGAATTGTTTATGGCGGCACTGTTTATCATGTGTCTGTTGACGTTGCACCATTAAGAAGAGTTGATTTAGCTTTGCGGTTTATTGCAGATGCAATAAAAGAGGCAACATTCTCTAATCCTAAACCAATTGAAGAATACATTGCTGAACATCTGATACTTGCAGCAAATAATGATCCTTCTGCACCATCTATTAAGAAAAAGAACGAATTAGAAAGAGTGGCTCAGGCTTCCAGATAATTAACAAATAGCCCGGCCCGGACTCGAACCGAGGTCAAAGGCTCCAGGGGCCCCTATGCTTGCCGCTACACTACCGGGCTTCATACCAAATTCAAAAAAATAGAATATAATCATTTGCTGTCACTTTATTTTTGTTTCATGTATAGCTGTTCCATAATCACATTCAGCTTTTAATCTCATATATGCAATTAACCTATAATGGATTGAATAATTCTGGTTTTCTTTTAAAAGTAATTCTTTTTGGATAAGTGATGCTAGTCCTCTTGACAAGGTTGTGATTGGAATATTAAATTTTTTACATATATCATCACGTTTCTTTTGATATTGTTTTAATGTAAATGAAACATCATTATTTTCCAAAATTAACGGCCAAACTATCTCCTTCCATACAAACCTCCTATTCTCTGTAGCTGATGCATATTTGCCTTTTTCACTCAACATTATAATATTAAAAAAATGGGTTATAATTCAATAGATGTCATTAAATGAGATTCAGAAATCACTAGAATTGTTAAAAAAAGATTGGGATATAGATCCCATAATTCAAGATTTTGTATTAGGAAAAATCACTAATGTCTCTGATTTTACATTAAAAGTGGGAAATGTAGTATTTCATATCCCATTTTTATCAAAAGAGCAAAAATACATTTTATGGAAATGCTTTTGGCCTGATTGTCACAATTGCTGTAATAGACAAGGAAGATTGCCTTTGACATCAGATGATCTCATTCAAATTGGTAATGGTTTAAAATATCAAAAAACTTCAGACTTCATCAAAAAAGAAACATTGATTGCAACACATGAAGAACCAACTCCTTCTGGTGGTTTATCAGTTATGACAAATATTAACCTAAAAAGAAAAGAAGATGAAACTCAAGAAGATGATGGAACTCATATAACATGTAGATTTTTAGATAGCGAAGGTGCGTGTGGAATTCATCCTGACCGTCCTGGTGTTTGTTATCTTTATCCATTTTCAACATGGGCTCAAAATGAGAAAGGTCGTGCACGAGTTCATGCAACTTTCCAATTTACAGGAGATTGTCCAGGATTTTATCTTGATGAATCACTTGATTCTATGAAAGAAATTCTTGAAGAATATGCCACAACGATTTATAATTATAACATGGGATCAAGTCGTACATTAAAAGATGGTTTTGGTTCTCTAAGTATGAATTAGGCTTTCGCAACTTTCATTAAATCTGCCATTTTAATATGCATTCCAAATCTATCTTCATTCTTTTTCATATATCTGAATATTGATAAAAAGTCTGGTAGTGCTTTTAAGAAACTAAAATCATGATGAATTTTTGCTCTTACAAAATTAAACACTTTAGCATAAACCTTGTAATGCTTTTCAACTGCTTTTTCATATGCTTTGAAGTCGTGCATATTTTCTAAGAAAATATCAACGCACTGCATAGATGGAATAATTCCTTCACCTAATAATGCGTATACTGTTCCGATAGATTCTCCAACACCAACCACTTTTCCCGAGTAGTATGGTTTACATCTATCTGGAGTTGCCAATCTAATTGGACGTCCCTTAGTCATAACTATTTTTCCTCCATGTTTTTCTAGAAATGCATCAGTTGCTTTAACGTGGTTTTTATTATAATCACCTGCACCAATATGCGCAGAATTACGCCCCAATGGGAAATACCAAAAATATCCTGACATACCTGGAAATGGTTCAATGTAAAAATCGTCAAATGGTACTCCATTCTCATATTCAACTTTATACTCATACGTTGGTAAAAAGAAGTCTTGTTCTAATTTTGGCAGGTAAACTCGATGAAATCCTGTACAATCTACGATCATATCATATTCTTTTTCTAATTCTTCTAATGGTGGTGCTTCACCATAAATCACATCACAATCTTTTATGAAATCTTTAATCAATCCTAATTTGTTATATGTACAAAGTCCTTTCAATCCAATATCAAATTTTACATCGTTATTCATTTTAACATGCATTTCTTTTCCATTATGAATTAGGAAATCACTAAAGTTTCTACCAGTTTTCTTACAAAATTCATCTAATTCTTTTTTTATTGTTCCCCATGCACAAATTGAATCGTGTTTTTCTTCTACCATTCTTTCGTATCCAACCACTTCATGCTCAGAATTTTTTAGTCTAGCCATAAGATAACTACCAGCTACACCCATTCCCATCACAGCAATTTTCATCTATCGTAGATTTGTCACAACCCAATAAATACAATGCTCGTGTTTTATTCGATTAATATTGCTGGTTTGTATGGTCTTGCAATTCTTGCTTTATTTTTTGGATCATATTTGTCAGAATCGTTCTCAGAAAACACTTGTAATTTTATTCCATAATCTGCTTCAATAAGTGATGAAAGCTCATTAGAAATAATTTCACTCTCATCAATTTCTCCTGCATGCATCTTTGTTTTTCTTAACTCTGTTGGTTCTGAAAGGATATCTTTCAATGTTTTTTTCACAAAGTCAGGATCTTTTTTTACATTTTTTGTCTCTTTTTGTGAAATTAAATCCTTGATGAATATTCCAACATTCGTTTCTCCTGAATTTACACCACTCAGAATTTTATGATATGCCTTTGATTTCCAATTATCTGCTGTGTAAATTATAATTTTTTTAGGTGTAATCTTTGTTACTTTTGTAATATTTGAAATGTCGTTCATTACTGAACTAAGAAGACTTTCATTTTGTATTGCTCTATTGTCTGTTTGCACTTCTTGCTTTGGCCATGATGATTTTGAAACCATCTCTGAATTTCCTAATTTTTCCCACATCTCTTCTGACACGTGAGGTGCAAATGGTGAAAGCATGGTGACACGTATTGCAAGAACCTTGTTCAGGACTCCTGAAATATCATTTCTATTTTTCGCATTTGCTCTTCTAATATACCATTGAAGTTCATTGTCAAATCCATACAAAATATTATGTAATGCTTCACGAAGACGCATCTTTTCCATAGAATCAGTCACTTCAAAAATTAATTTTGACAATCTACTTTGTATCCAAATATCTTCAGGCTCAGTTCCTATCTTTCCAGGATTGTTAAATTTTATACAATCTTCGTATAGAATTTCCAATTTATTTTTAATACTTGAGATTGTTTCTATATTAAAATCAGCATCTTGCAAAAGTTCGGCTGAAATTAGTATTGATAATCTAATTGGATCTGCACCATATTTCTTGATTGCATCACGTAATGGGATGATGTTGCCCATTGATTTTGACATCTTTTTTCCATCCATTAAGACAGATCCATTCACGACAATCTCTTTTGGCCAATTCTCTTTAGGAAATATTGCAACATGATTTAGAACAAAAAATGTCAAGTGGTTTGGAACTAAATCTCTACCTGAATGTCTAGAATCAACAGGATAAAAATACAGAAACTCATTTCTAATCTCTTCTAGTTTTTCTATTGTGATCTTGGCATCTTTCGCAATTACTTCATGATCTCCATTTCCATAAAAAACATAATTGAAAAATTCATCCGACATATTATCTGCTAAAATTTCTCCCGAATTGACAAATTTTGCCATAGTATAAAATGACATGTAGATTACTGAATCTGCTAAACTTTCAACTAACCAATTATTATCCCATGGAACCTTTGTTCCCAACCCATGTTGTCTTGCACATGCTCTTTCCCGCAACCAATCAAGTACATTAAAAAATTCAGTTCTAATATCATTCGGTAGTATGTTCATTGACTCAAAGCAATCACGTGCTTTTTCTTTCCATTCCTTATTTGCATAATCCAAAAACCATTGGTTATTCAGTAGTTTTACAACACATTCAGTTCCACATCTACACTTAACTGATTCATTTGTTAATTCAAGCATGATGTCAGATTTCCCCGTTTTAGAAATCCATTTTTTGACCTCTTCTTTAACAAATGTAATTTTCTTACCAGTAAATTCCCCTGTATTAGAATTTAATTTTCCTTCATAGAATTCTTTTGAGTAGATCTCTTTTGTTGCATCCTCTAATTTTGGATCATTTTGATTTGTAATTCCCATTCGTTTTATGACATCTAGTGATGGAATATCTCCAAATCCTTCCGTAGTTATAATTGAAATTGGTTGAATCTTCCCAACTTCATCCCGTAAATAGTCTGCAATATTTTTTTGATTTCCATTTTTGATGTCTTCTAATGCTTGAAAATCATATGGTGCATGTGCAGGAACTGACATTACAATTCCTGTACCAGTAGTTGCTGTGACGAACGATGCAGGAAGAATCAGAAATTCATCCTCAGTTGTTGGACTATGGACTTTCTTTCCAATCAAATCTGAACCTAGTATATCTTCAACAATTTCTATTTTTTTATTAAGAAATCCCAACTTATATGCACATTCTGCACTGATAACCCAAGGTTCTCCATCAACTTTGACTTTTTTATACACAGTATCTGGATTTATCCAAAGATTTGTCACTCCAAATAGTGTTTCAGGTCTAAGTGTCGCAACAGGAATAATCTCATCCTCCATCTTGAATTTTATTACTATGTATTCAGTAAAATCTGGTTCAACATCACCTAATGTATCATGTTGTGAAACAGGGTTTTGATCATTTGGACACCAACCAACAGGATGATTTCCTTGCACAATTAGATTTTTTTCTTTTAAATTTCGAAATTGCCACTCAATAAATTTTTGGTATGCAGGAATTATTGTCGTAAATTCTCTTCTCCAATCAATTGAAAAGCCCATCTCGATCATTCCAGATTTGATCTCTTCATGAAAATAATCTGCAATTTTTACAGGATCTACAAATTCTTTAATTTTATCTTCTGGAACATTATACAATGTTTTGAATGCATCAATTAATTCTACATCGTTAGCTTGAACTCTTTTTGACATTCCAAGAATCGGGGTGCCAGTATAATGAAATCCCATTGGAAACAAAACATTGAATCCTTTCATTCTATAATAACGTGAATGAACATCTGCTAGTGTGTAAGTTCTACCATGTCCTATATGCTGTGGGGAATTCGGATAGGGATATGCAACCGTGATGAATTTTTTTGGTTTGTCGTTAGGATCTGTTTCAAAGTCTTTAGTATCATACCATTTAATTCTCCATTTTTCATCTATTTGATTCCAGTTTAATTCCATCTTGTTTACCTATTCAAAGATCATGCTCTTCGTATTTTTAATTGCATCTTCTTTCTTTGATTTGAGAGTTCCTCCTCCTTGAGCAAATTTAGAACTTCCTCCGCCAGATCCTCCCAAAATCTCTGAAATATTCTTGACAATTTCTCCTGCATTCCTTTCTTTTGAAATCTCATCTCCAGCATATACGATAACTCGAATTTTTTCTCCCTCTTCAAACAATCCACAATACACCAATGTAGGATCAGCCTTACAGAGAACTTCCCCTAAACCAATATGGAAAATATCGTCATAATCATTGCTAGTTGAATAACAAAAGTTTGCCTTACCAGATTCTGTTAATTCTATCGTAATATCCTCTATTGTGGAAACACCACCTTTACATTCTGATAATGATTTTGCTATAACTGGGATTCTTTCCTTAGCTTGTAATCTTTTCTCAATTCGTTTCTCTCTTTCTTCTTCCTTTTGTCTCTCTTCTATCTCTTTAATTTCTGAAGCTTTCTGTTTTTTTGTGACAAATTCTTTTGCGTTTTCTCCTGAAACAAACTCAATCCTTACAACTCCATCTTGAATTCGTTTTGTTCTAGTTATCTTAATCTCTTCCACATCTGAAGTATTTGTTACATGTGTTCCACCACATGCTTCTATATCTAAATCACCAATCGATACTATTCTAACTGATTTTACTGGAACTATTCCTCCCTGATAAATTCTAAATCCATATGTTTGTTCTGCTGTACCCCTGTCAACACTTTCTATCTTTATTGGAATTGCTTTCTCTACAATTGAATTGGCAGATTGTTCAATATTTGCCACATCATTATCTGTTAGTGCTGAATGATGGGTAATATCTAATCTAGCGTGATCCTCTTCTTTGAATGCTGAATGCTGCCATACCCATGAGCCTAAAACACTTCTTGCCGAAGTATTAATGATATGTGTACTTGTATGATTCTTTGTAATCCCCTCTCTTCTTTTTCCATTTATTACACATGATATTACATCTCCATCTTTTGGAGTGTTACCTTTTACCTCATGAACTACAATACTTCCATGTTTTGTGACATCTACAACCTCAGCATCTCCAATCTTACCATGGTCTGGTTCTTGTCCTCCTCCTCTAGGATAAAATGAAGTTTTGTCTAATACCACAAAATTTTCAAAAGATTTCAAAACTTTTGCATCAAATTCTCTTGGGTCGTCTCTATAGAAGAGTAGTTCGGTGTCTGGAATTCCTTCTAACGGTAAAATCATTTGCTCTTTTTGCTTTTTAGCTTGATGCAAATCAGCAAGTTTACTGTAAAATGTTGATGGAATTTCCGATATAACTTTCATCTCCTTTAGATATTCTGGAGTCACTCCATCTGATTCATAAAGTCGTATCAAATCCTCAGTGTTTGGTTCTTTTTCTAACTTACGGACAATTTTTTCCATCCTATGTTTTGAACTACCATATCTACCTGTTTCAATAGAAATTATCTCTTTGACATCATCTCTAGTCTTTTCAAGCTCTGGATATGTGTTTTTTAGATAATCAATTTGAATATCTACTATCTCATTCAAGTCAAATTTTAACTTCAATCTATCCATAGTTGAGATAATTCTTCTTAGCATGATTCGAAGGTTGTATCCTCCACCAACATTGCTAGGAAGTGCACCATCAGAAATTGCAAAAATTAGTGTTCTTATGTGATCAATTATTAGATAAATTCCCTCTAGTGGAGTGATTATACGATTTGTTTGTTCATCAGACAACCCTGCTGATTTTATGGCATTTTTCCTTATTTGTGATAAATCATCATATAATTCTAGATTCTTTGCGATTTCAGTGAAATATGGTATTAGCACTGTAGAATTTGCATCTATATCTGCATCTTGAATTAATTTTTCAGTAATTGGACCAAAACAGCAATCATATGCAGTTGGGGTACCCATTGTTATCCATGCAAACCTTTCGAGACCTGCACCCATATCGATAATACGCTGATCTAATGTTTTGTAATTTGATAGGTTGCCTTGAAATTCAGTAAATACTGCATTACCTAACTCTAAACCTTTTACGAAATATTCTAACGATGAACCAAAAGATCCACCACCTTCCCACACATCTTCAACAAAGACAATTTCTTTTTTATCAATTCCAAATTGTTGTGTCAGTAAATTAAAATCAAGATTAATACATTCATCCTTCCAATAACCATCATTATTTGGTATACTATGCTGTCCAATCATACAGAACGATGAAAAGTGTCTACCAGTGACACCAACATTTTCCAAATCTTTGAATCTAAGACATGTTTGTGGGACAATAAGTGGATTAGCAGGAAATTCAAAAACTACTTTACTTCCCATCACCCTTTGAAAATCGACAATTGATGCAATTGTGAAATACAAATCATCACGCCATCTGGACACGACTGGGTATCTGTTTACTGATGTATGATTGTGCTTTACAAAGAATGACTCTACCTGTTTCCAGGCTTCAGTGTAATCAAATCTATTTTTTGTTGGAGGATCCCCAATAAATGAATAGGTATCACTAGAATGATCAGGGCAATTAATTCTATTTTCATCTAATGTCCAAAAGAATCTTTTACATGTTGCACATGATTTACGCTCAAATCCTTGATTTTCAAATAATTCCACCTGATAGTATCTTTTAGGGTCAGCAGAAAATTTTGTAATAATATCTTTTTTGTTCATCGTATTTTTCATCTAGTGCCGATATTAAGCATCTTCGATTACAACTATTAAATATAGAAAAATCTAAAAAAATACATGTTTGGAAGTAAAAAGAGAGCTCTAAAGGAGGGAAGTTTTGTTTTTACAGCAAAACCTTCTGATGAATACTGTAACTTCGTTATTGGTATTGTTACTGGTGTTGATGGTAACAGAATAGGTGTAAATGGATTCATAGTTAATCCTGTAGGACTAAAAAACAAAGTTTTACAGGGAAAAGCAGGTACAAGATCCAAAGAGATGCTCAAAGAACCAACATCTGAAAACTGTATTTTTGCCTTAATTTACAGAATAGAGCATGAAAATTTTACTGGTGTTTTAGACTTGGAAAAAGAAAAAGTTGAAATTCTTTCAAAAAAGGTATACACAATTTTAGATGGTTGGATTAGGGAATCACTTTCAGAATTGATTAACAACGTTTTGTCTTTACCAGATGGCTCTGATCAGGATCATGCAAAAAGGATTCTCAAACAGAAAATGGAAAACCTGTATGATAAAAATCTCAAACAAAATCTTTACTCGGTTTGCAGAAGTCTGAAGATCTTAGTTTAGTGACTATTTTTGGACAGCTTTTATATTATGCTTTAAGAGATTTTTTTTATGGAATATGTTTATGCTGCACTAATGTTGCACAAACTACAAAAGGACGTAACTGAAGAAAACGTCACTAGTGTTGTTAAAGCCACAGGTGCAGAAGTTAATGAGGCACAAGTTAAGGCATTAGTTGCATCATTAGCAGATGTAAACATTGAAGAGGCTATCAAGGCTGCACCAGTAGCAGTTGCTGCTGCACCGGCAGCCGCAGCAGAAGCACCAGCAGGTGGAGACGAAAAGAAAGAAGAGAAGAAAGCAGATCCACCAAGTGAAAAGCAAGAAGAACAAGCGATGGAAGGCTTGGCTTCGTTGTTTGGTTAAATTTTACCGATCTTTTAACTTCAAGATTATTTACTATGAGTTTCTATTATAATCGATTTGGTAGATACTTCACAAATTGATTTTTTTATTTATATTTTAGATCTTTTCGGCACTATGGCTTTTGCCGTTACTGGTGCATTCAAAGCAATAGAACATAAAGCGGACATTGTTGGAATAATAATTCTAGCAACAATAACTGGTGTTGCGGGAGGCACTATACGTGACGTTATTTTTGGAAAAGAATTACCAAATTCGTTAGTTGATCCATCCTATGTAATTATTACTGTCATTTCTGGAGTTATTCTATTTTTATTATACTCTAGAATGAAAAAACATTGGAATATTTTCTTAAAATTTGACGCCATTGGTCTTGGAGTTTTTACTGTAATTGGTGCAACTTTTGCCTATAATCTATTTGGAATGAATTTTCTTGTAATTGTTCTTTCTGGAATGTTAACAGCAATTGGTGGTGGAATCTTAAGGGATGTATTTGTAAATCAAACACCAATTGTTTTTGTCAAGGAATTATATGCTTCTGCTAGTTTTATAGGTGCAATTACATTTTACTTCACATTATCAATTACCAATGAAGTTTATGCCGCAACTATTCTTGGTATAGCACTTACTACTGGCTTAAGACTAGTTGCAATGAAGTATAATTGGAATTTGCCTAAAGTAAAAAGTAGATAACTATGCTGGTGTGTAGTCTTTTGATTTGGATATAACACCTTTAGCATGTCCATGTGCTTTTTGTAGAATTTGCTCTTTAGTATCATCAGTCACATATCCTGATTCTATTGACAGAGCATTAGCAGATTGTGTTGCTTTAACAAGTATCTGTTCAATATTCTCTTTTGTGATATATGCAGCCTCAATTGATAACGAAATTGCCTCTTGATGTGCTTGGCTCAAATCACTTCTGAATTTTTCCAGATCAATAATCATTTCTTCTTGAGCATAAACTAGGCCTTCCTCAAGTGCAGAATTTAGAACAATTCCGGCTTCAATAGGCTTTATATCCAATTTACCTAAAAGTGCTGCAAGCTTGTCAGAAATCACTTCTCCCTTTTTTACAGGTATTGTTTCTTTCATTATCCAAATTGTTCCTTGATCAATTTTTGTTGGAATACCATTTTCTTTAAAGTCTGTAAGCATTGGACCAGGAGCGATTCCAGTATTTTTTGGTGGTATTACAACATCCATACTTGCTAAATCTCCACCTCTAGCAGCTAACATTACTTTATTCTTTCCCAGCAAAACATTGAGTTTGAAAGGAGACATATTTGTAAACATGAAAAGACATTGCCCATTCAACTTATCAATAAATTTTTCAATTCCCTTAGTTCCACTTTTTTGCAGTGCAAGTCTAGCAACTTTGTCTTTGACACTAATAATTTCTACTTCACCCAGAAGTTTTTTTCTTAATGGAAGTAATTGTGATGCTCTTACTTTTTCCATTCGTATTAATGCAAGAACGTTATACTTTTTTGGTAATTCTTGTAATTGCTGATACATCTGGGTTTTTCTTTTAGGATATTTTGTTCTATTCTCATGCATTATTTTTTCATCCTTTGTTCCAGTTTTATTGCTTTTCCCATAGTTGTCTTTATCATAAATTTCTTGAAGTTTTTATCACCATTTGGTAGTTTCTTTTCAATTGCATTAATTATAGCCATAGCATTACTTGCAAGATCATTATCATCCATAGTCACATCACCAAATTTACATGATAATGAAAGTGAATTTTTTACTCTTACTCTTATTGAATGTTTGAATCTTTCTAAAAATGAGTCGATCGGCGCATTAAAAGGTACTGGAGTTGGCATTTTTCCTCTAGGACCTAATAGTTGTCCTAATGATTTACCTACAACTGGCATAAGTTTTGTATCAGCTAGGAAAAAATCATATTTGTTTATTAATTTTCTTGATTCTCTTTTATTTTCAGCTAATGTAGTCAGCTCAGTATTATCAATCACTTGGTCTGCATTTGCATTTTTTGCTTTTAGGCTCATATCTCCTGTTGCCATAACACATACTGCGGCAGGTTTTGCCATTTTCTTTGGAAGCTGTATAACTTCATTCAGCGCAAAGCCTTTTTTCACATCTATATCTTTAAAGACTAAATACAGTTCTAACGCTTGTTTAAACTTTCTCTCTTTATCAGTTTTTTTAGCTTCTTGAATTAAGTTCAAAAGTTCTGACTCATTGACCATAGCAAAATCGTTTTTAGCCTACTTAAAATCGTTTAGAGTAGTTAAATCACATTCTGATATTTTCTCAAAGAAATTGACAGTTTATGGAAAATTTGATGTTATTTTAATGATTCAAACCAAAACTTACATTTATGAGATTAAACTAGTAATTTTGAAAATGTTACATGTTGATGATTTAGATTTAAGATTATTATCAGAATTAAAAAAAGATGGAAACATCTCAGTTCCAGTTTTATCAAAAAAATTAGAAATTAATGCGTCAGTGCTTTATAGTAGAATTAAACGACTACTAAGAAAAAAATTAATAAAGAAATTTACAATAGAGATTGATGAATCACAGTTAGGCTTTCAAGTTAAGGCATCGGTTGGGATTAATCGTGATCCAAAATTCAAAGATTCAATTCATACTGAATTGATGAATACTGCTGAAGTTGATCATGTTTGTGAAGTGACGGGTAGGTTTGATATTATAATCAGTGTTTTAGCAAAAGACCTTGAACAACTACATTCTGTAATTATTGAAAAAATTGGTAGAATTGAGGGAATCCAAAATACGGAGACATTTGTAGAATTGGAAAAAACTGATAAAGATCCAGTTTACCTATCTAAGAATTAACGACTAATTTCTCGTCCCACTTACCTGCATTTATCTCTGCAGTCATTTCTTTAGGTGTTTTACCTTCAATTTTTATCCCAAGTGATTGACATGTACCAACTACTTGTTTTGCAACAGACTTTAATTCAGATGCATATGATGATTCTAATTTTACATTTGAGACCTTAACAACTGCATCAATAGCAATATCTGCAACCCATTCTGTTCCTGCTGTACCGGTACCTTTCTGTATATTCGCCTCTTTTAAAATCAAGGCTGATGCAGAAGGAATACCAATTTCAATTTCCCATTTTTTTGTATCAGAATCAACACTTACAGTTACAGGAACTTTCATTCCTTTGAAATCATTTGTTTTTTCATTAATAGCACTAATGACTTCCATAATGTTAACGCCCATAGGACCTAAAGCTGGACCAAGTGGTGGACCAGCAGAAGCCTCTCCACCTGTCACTAATGATGAAATATTTTGTTTATCACCCATATTTTTTCGCCACTATGAGATGATTTATTCCTTGCTATGCTGATGAGGGTTTAAGATAATTTGCATCTACAGTTACAGGAAGTTGATATGGAGCATCTAAGAGTACTACAGTTGCTTCTTCTTTTTCATGATCCACGCGTGTTATAGTTGCCTTCATTCCCTTGAATGGTCCACCAATGATTTCAACTATACCATCAACTGCAAGTTCTGACACAGTTGATTTTTTGACAAGATAATTTTCAATTTCACTATATTGTAGTTCTCCTCTTAATTGCCCCTTCACATGTCGAATTCCTTGTATAGCATTAAACATTATTTGTGGATCTTCTGCCTCAACCACAATGTATCCTTTTAGATTATCAACCAATAGTATTGATTGTATATCCAACTCACCATTTCTCATCTTAGTTTCAAGTAATCTAACAACAACTTTTTCCTGACCACCTGTTGTCCTAACTGCAAATAAATGGGAATCTCCAGTACCTAAAGCTGGACCAACTGATTCTGTTTCTTCTGCTGTTGCTTTTACTTGATCATCTCTTCTGTGATCTTCTGATGGTGAATCAACATCTTGTTCTATTCCTTCCCCTAACTCATCTTCTTTTGGTGATTCTATCGAATCATTCTCTATATCTCCACGATCAGCTTTTTCGTCTGTATTCCACCCTGCATCAGTGCGAATTTCTTCTGACATTTTTATCTAGTAAAGGGAATTGTTGCAAAAATAAATTGTATTCCGAAACCTAATAAACCAACTGTAGCAATTCCAAATAAAACCAATCTTAGATGCTGTTTATAGACATCCCAATCAGATTTTTTCGTTAATTTTATTGTATTATACGCATTTTTGAGCATTAATTTTGGGTTCAAGTTCTAAATTGAAATTAATAAAGTATCAATATATCTTTTATTCATGGATTTACTTGTTGCATACAAAGATGATCCGGCTGGGAATAATATGGCTAAATTCATGAGTAAGAATTTAGAAAAAACCGATTCAATATTTAGGGGGAAAAAATTTGATATCCTAATAATTTCATCACCTACCATATCTGCAGATTGGTTAGATGAAAAATTTGATTATGATAGTTATGTGTTTCTTTCAAAACATGCAGCTGAATCTGGAACACTAGCATTAACATGTCACAGTACTGGAAATTTTGATATTGCTAAATTTGGAGGTAATTCCAAACAAGTCGCAATACCTTTTCCATCATTTCAAAAAACATACTTACAAAATCTTTGGAAAGAACGTGATAATTTTGATGGTTTTCAAATAACTATAGAAGCAACTCATCACGGTCCTACAAATCTTACCAAACCTTGTATATTCGTAGAGATTGGGACAACACAGAAACAATGGAATGACATAGAATTATGTAATTCTATAGCACAAATCATTGAAGGAACTTTTGCAGAAGATTTAAGAGAATTTCCAAACGCAGTATGTTTTGGTGGAACACATTATTCTGAAAAATTTACAAATGAAATAATCAATGGTAAATTTGCACTGGGAACTATAGTACCTAAACATGCTATTGAATTCTTAGACGAATCACTTTTTCATCATATCATTGAAAGAAATATTGGTGCTGAAACAGCATTATTGGATTGGGGAAGCCTAGGCAAAAATAAACAGAAAATTATTGAATTACTATCCACAACAAAATTGGAAGTGATCAAAATTTGAATCTAGAAAACAGAGTTTACAAAAAACTTATGCAAGTACCATCTGGAAAGATTACAACGTATGGTGAATTAGCTAGATCAATTGGTCTTGAAAATGGTCAGCGTATTATTGGTAAAATCATGAAAGTAAATCCTCTCCCTGTGATTATTCCATGTCATAGAGTTGTAAAATCAAATGGAGATATCGGCGGTTACGCATTTGGTGTTGACATAAAGAAAAACATGTTAACAAAAGAGGGTATTTGTATTAAAAAGAATAAGATTGAAAACTTTGAAAATCTTTTTTTTAAATTCTAGGATTTTTTCACTTCATTGATAATAGTTCGTAAATGCGCTTTATTTCTTATAGTGTTACCACCAATTTTTTTATATATTAATTTAAAATTTTCATTATCAATTTCTTTTCTATCTTTTGCAATTTTTAGTATATATCTAAGTGCACGCACCTTATTGACATAAACTGTTTTTTTGGTATCTCTTGCTCCTTTTCGACCTTTTTTAGAACCTTGACCAGTGCCACGTTTTGATTTTTGAATCTTTTTCGTTTTCGCTCTTCCTCGTGATGTACCTTTAAATGATTTTATTGTTATTGTATTAGCCGTCATCAAACTTCTTATATCATCTCTTGTGATTGCATCAGCAACATCATCTAGATGATCATTATCAAATCTAACTCTATTAACACCTACACCTACAATTCTTGAAACAAGTTGTTTCTTTGATTTTAAATTTACTGGCATTTTAATTCACCCTTGCATTAAAAACTTTAAATTTTTTTTCAATCACAGTTTTCATTAATTCTTTCCTTTTCTTTGCACCAACACTATGACCGAATCTAACTCCATCTTTTTTTGGATTTAATTTTGTTAAGTCATTAAAATTATTTACTAGATTATCAGTATAACCTGATGGGTGCAGTCCCTTCGCTATTTTTGGTGTACCATATCCTATCTTGACCAAACCTGGGCGTCCACGACTCTTTTGTTTTCTTTGATGATTATCAATGCCTTTTGGTTTCCTCCAATTAGTTTGCAGTCTTTTATATCGCCAGCTTTCCGGTCTAACAAATTTGGGTCTATGTGAGGAAACTTGCTCTCTTTTGTCTAGTTTATCTTTATTGATCGGCATGATGAAGAGACTCGAATTTTTACATAAATACGTATCTAACTATCTCTGAAGTTTACAGAAAGAGATAATAGTGTTTTATTTTTCGTTAGATTCTTGAGAAAAGACATGTATATTATTAAATTTGGAGTTGATTAAATGTCAGAATCGACCGTACCTTCAAAATTCCTAACCCAGTTAGAAGAATTTGGAATTAATGCCAAATCCATACATAGAAATCTTTCAGTGGAAAAATTAATTGAAATATCAACTCAAAAAAATGAAGGTACTGTAACTCAGTCGGGTTCATTATCTGTAAAAACTGGAAAATATACAGGTCGCTCACCACAAGATCGTTATATTATCTATGATGATGAAACTCATGAAACAATTGATTGGGGCAATGTAAATAGACAATTTCCTTCTGAAAAATTCAATCAGATTTTTGAAAAAATGAAAAAACATGCAGAAGGACAAGAACTTTTTGTGTTTGATGGTTTTATTGGAGCATCAAAAGATAGCAGATTACCAATTCGTGTAATAAATGACCATGCATGGCAAAGTCTCTTTTGTAGGCAATTATTTGTTAGACCATCATCTAGTGAACTTGAAACACATGACCCAGAATTTACTATTATGTGTCTGAATGACTTTAATGCAATTCCTGAAATTGACGGAACAAGAACAAATGCATTCATTATGATTAATTTATCACAAAGAATTGTTTTGATTGGTGCTACAAATTATGCTGGTGAAATGAAGAAATCTATGTTTTCTGTGATGAATTATTTAATGCCGTCAAGAGGGGTTTTTCCAATGCACTGTTCTGCAAATATTGGTAAGGATGGTGATACTGCATTATTCTTTGGTCTTTCAGGCACTGGTAAAACTAGTCTTTCTGCAGATCCAGATAGAATGTTAATTGGTGATGATGAACATGGTTGGTCAGATAAAGATATTTTTAATTTTGAAGGTGGATGCTATGCAAAATGCATAAATCTCAATGAACATGCAGAGCCACAGATTTGGAATGCTATTAAATCTGGAACGGTACTTGAAAACGTCATAATAGATAATGAAACGTTAAAACCAAATTTCGATGATCGTAGTATTACAGAAAATACCAGAGCTGCTTATCCTCTTGATTACATTCCAGGTGCGGTAATTCCAAGTGTTGGAGGTCATCCAAAAGTAATAATTTTTCTTACCGCTGATGCACTTGGAGTTTTACCACCTGTATCAAAATTAACTAAAGAAGGTGCAATGTATCATTTTATGTCCGGTTATACTAGTAAATTAGCTGGAACAGAAAGAGGAATTAAAGAACCAAAAGCAACATTTTCAGAATGTTTTGGTTCACCGTTCATGCCTAGACCTGCTTCGGTTTATGCAAAAATGCTAGGTGAAAAGATTTCAAATCATAATACAATTGTATATCTTATCAATACTGGTTGGTCAGGTGGTGCATATGGCGTAGGTAAAAGAATAAGTATCAAATATAGTCGTGCAATGGTCACAGCAGCACTAACAGGTGCTTTTGATATTGTTAAATTTAGACATGATAATGTGTTTAATCTTGATGTACCATTAGAATGTCCAGGCGTACCTTCAGACATGTTAGATCCAAAAAATACATGGGTTGATAAAGATTCATACGAACTATCTGCCAAAAAACTTGCACAGATGTTTGTTGATAACTTTACGAAGTTTGATGATATTTCAGATGACATACGCAAAGCAGGTCCAGAATTAACTGGTTGATAATATTCGACAAATATAATGAGAACAACTAATGTTTGTAGAATGTTCTTGAAGCAAGTTTCACATCTTCAGATCTAACAGTTTTACGACCAGCATGTTTTGTCATATCAACTGCATTCTTAGCTATATCTACAGCTATGTCTTCTATTACTTTTCTTAGCTCATTTACTGATTCGTCACTTACACGCTCTGCACCAGATTTTTTTAAAATTCTGTAAATTGCAGATAGCCCTAATTCAGAAGTTTTCATATAATTATCTAAGTAATACTGATAAAATACTTTGAGTAGTAAAAAAATCTTACATTTTTACAGATTTATGCAGACTAATTTAGTAGAAAAAACTGAAGATACAATATGAGTTGGCTTTATGATTCACACATTCATTTATCAGATCCAGAATATGAGTCGGATATTGAACAAATCATCCATACGATGGAATTACTAAAATTGAAAGCATGTTGTGTTTCAATGGACTATGAGACATCAGTCAAAACATTAAATCTTAGTCAAAAATCCCGAAATATTTTACCATTTATTGGAATACACCCTGAAATGGCTCAGCAAGATATATCACCAGTTTGTGATATGATTGAAAAGAGAAATAATGAATTTATTGGTATAGGTGAAATTGGACTTGATAAAACATACATAAACTCAGATGATGAATGGATTAAACAGAAAAAAGTATTTTCTAATCAACTATCACTTGCTGAAAAATTCAAAAAACCTATTTCAATTCATTCAAGGAAAACACTTGATGATGTATTTGAAATTATTTCATCGTTTAATCTTGAAGGAATTTTACTACATTGGTTTGATGGAAATAAAAATCAGTTAAAGCATGCAATGGATTTGGGGTTGTATGTTTCATATGGGCCTGTTCTTATTTATGCCAATGATAAGCAGGCTTTACTGTCCATAACTAACACTGAACAAGTACTAGTCGAAACTGATGGACCTGTTAAATTCTCTCATTGCTTTAATTACAAAACAACACAAATTCATTTTTTACCAAGTGTAGTTCACTGTGCATCAAAAATCCTTAAAATTCCATATGCCAATTTATTAAAGCAATTAGAAAAAAACACACAGAAATTTCTTAACAATTGAAAAATTTTTGAATGGTACATATATAAAAAACCCATTAGGTGTTGTTTCAGTGAATAGAATAAAACGACTCTCAACAGAAATTTTGAATGAATATCAAGATAAGTTTGGAACCGATTTTTCTAATAATAAGAAACTCCTGAATGAAATTACAATTATACGCTCTAAAGGATTAAAAAATGAAATTGCTGGATATATCACAAAAATCCTTCAGCGTAAACAAAAATTTGAAGATAGGAAGCAACAAATGATTGAGAATGAAAAATCAATAAAAACAGAGTCAGCACCAGAGTCAGCACCAGAACCAGAGTCAGCACCAGAACCAGAGTCAGCACCAGAACCAGAGTCAGCACCAGAACCAGAGTCAGCACCAGAACCAGAGTCAGCACCAGAACTAGAAACAGTTGAGAAAACAGTCGGTGAAGAGATTCTTAATGAAAATGAATCTAAAGAAACATCTTAGAAAAAATATTAGTTTGTTTATTTTACAGTTTACATGATTACAGTTAATTTTACTGGTGGCGCAAAAAAATGGTTCAATTCAAACCATATTGATATTGATAAAGATGAGATCAATATACAACAATTAGTACAGCATCTTATCGAAATTAAACCAAAAGACACTATCGAATTTGACGGTAGAAATTTACTTATTGCAGTCAATGGTATTGATTCATCTGCGTTAGGTGGTTTTGATACTAAACTGAAACCAAATGATGTTGTAAATATAATACCAATCATACATGGTGGCTCTAAACAAAGAATAAAATTTAAAATTTTAAATCAGAATGTAGAGATATGTGAATTTGAAAGGACAAAAAAAATAGACATAAGTTTTTTGGATACTTTACGAGTTGAATTCCCAGATCTTATCATACAGGCAATATCCTCTGATTTTATTCTGAGTAAAGATCATGTAAAAAAAATTCTTTTGTTATCATTATCAGCAAAAAAACATAATATATTACTTTCAAAGAAATTAGAAACTGATATTTTATTACGGTTTGCCGGAACAACTCAAATTAGTGGAGCAATACAAAACCTTGGAATTAGAAATAACCAAAATTTTTTATTAATAGCAATGGGAAAAAATACTTCATTAAATAATCTACACAAAAGAATTTTTTCACATCTTACCGTTCCATTTTCTACCACTAATGTAAACACACTAAAAAAATATTTTAAAATATACAAGAATGATCTTAATACAATAAATTCTAAAACACCATTGGAGGATTTACTTGTAGAGAAGGCTTCAATACTAATCTAGTCTTTTCAATTTACTTATACTTAATATAGAATTTTTTGGCATGATACTAATACCAGTTTCATCCCCAATAATTTGTATTATAATTTCCCAATCTGGTTTTTCTAGTGATACATTATTTATCAACAAATTAGCAATGTTAGAAATAATATCATTGCGAACTAATTTTGAATCCCTTTTCTCTATGGAAATTCTATAAGTTTGATTTGGCAGAATTGATGGAATTAAATCAATGATATTTTGTTTTATTACTTCTAAATCTGTTTGACATATTTTCTGAATTGGTATTATTCTTGAGCAATATCGTAATTCCCATGGCTCATTTTCAATTTTTGTCTTTAATTTTTCCACTAATTCAACTAAATCTAAGCAAGTATCAATTTTGATAATTCCTGAAAATTTGGTTTTCAGTATATTTGGATTAGAATCCCCAAAATTATTTAGTATTTTGGTAATTTCCTGCATCGTCTTTTCTTCAGTATTTCTTGGGCATGTAATTAGTAAATTCAAAGTGCTTCAACTAAATCATTTTCAGATATAACGCCTTTTCTTAAAATTTTGATTTTATCATTTTCTATTTGGATAATTGTAGATGTACTAGTATTTTTTATTGCACCACCATTTAGAAAAATGTCACAATTTGGAACATTGTTTTTTAAATCCTTAGGATCAGTGATAGGTTTCTCTCCTGAAATATTGGCACTTGTACCAATAATCAATTTACACTCTTTCAGAAGTAATAAAGCAGATTTATTGTTTGGTACACGTACTGCAAGTGTATTTGCATCACCACATAAATTCTTCAATTTTTTATCTTTCAATGGTAATACAATCGTTAATGAACCTGGCCAGAATTTATCAGTAATCTTTTTTGCTACATCATTAAATTCGACTACATTTTCTAAAATTTGTCTCGAGTACCCCAAAACTGGTAGTAGTTTCACTTTTTCTCGTTTTTTAATCTGATATATCTTGTCTACTGCATGCTGGTTATATGGATCACACCCAATTCCATACACAGTATCTGTTGGAAATATGACAATCTCGCCCTTCTTGATTGATTCTAGTACTATACTAATTCCAAAAACATCATTTGATACTTTTTTCATACATTTAGCTAAAACTTGACAAATAATTAGATTGTCAAACCAAAACCATCTGTGAATTCTGAAAATGTCTTATAGGCTTGGAGAAATTCTCTTCCGGACATACTTATTCTATATTTACTAGCCTTTGTAGCATCTACTTCTTCAAGTAATCCTTGCGAAACTAGATTTTTCAGAATTTTTGAAAGTCTTCCATGAGAAATGTTTGCTCTTCTAATTAAGTGAGTTATGGATGCACCATCATTATCAAATGTGTCTGTCTCTACAACATCAAGTATATCAGTAACAATTACAATTTGTGTTCTGTAAATACCCATTTTGACTAAAAATAATTTCAAGTATTACTATAGATCATATGATGATTTTTACAATAAACCAAAAACATAAAAATTTTTGACTGCTCAGATTTCTCAAAACCTACGCGTGGTTTTAAGAACCATCTTCAAAGTCATCATCAAATTTTATCTTACGCATGGGAAGTTTTGAAACTGGTGCAAATAAAGCAATCAGTCCTGAGACTTTAATTACAATTGATACAGAATAAAGTATAGATTCTGGAAATACAAAAGAATACCATGCAATAAATTCTCCAAAAGCAAGGAGTGCAAGTCCAATTCCCACTGCTAATGCACCCTTTTGTTTTCCTTCTAGGAATGAAACAAATGTTTCAATTGCTCCGTAAACTAGTAAAATAAAAGAAAATGATCTAATAACATGTTCTATGGTCATAGTTGATAAAAAAAATAATGGTATGACTCCAACTGATCTGAAATATCGAGATTTTGGAAAAAATGATTTTATTGTATGAGAAAATGCAATAAAGAAGTAACCGATTGTTTGGACCCCTAGTCCTAATGCTTGAATACCACGATTAATTTTTCCTACTTCAAAATAAACTGAATCAATCATATATCCTAACCAAATAATTCCGAATCCTATACCTATTGCAAAAAATGCAAGTGTTAATCTAAAAAGAACTGGACTACCTGTATTTTTGTAACCAATATATGCAAAAATTCCAATTACTATTCCAACTATAAAACCAATCAGATTTAGAATATTCTCTAATAAAAATTCCATTTTAATAAAATCAAAAATCTAAATTAATTAAGTAATATGGACTAATCTTCCCAATCATCAAGTGTACCAGCAGTTTCACCTTCAGTACTACCTGTATAATCACCTAGAATATCTGAATAAGTGGCCTCATTATGTGCAACAAATTTTACATATTCCCCATATGTCATATCAAAATCACATTTTGTACATGTAACAAATGAAAAATCTGGAGTTAATTCCGCATTTTCTTTGCATTTAGGGCACTTGATTCTCATATTATAATTTGATTTCATAACTATTATTGTTTTTTCTAATAAGAGATAAATTGAAAGATGATTCAAAACTGTCAATGAGTAGAACTTGTACCAAATGTAAAGTGGATATACCTGATTCTGAACAACTTGAACCTCAAGCTGAAAAATATCCAACATGTAACAAATGTTGGGAAGAATGGAAAGAAATGCGCATTATGGTAATGAATGAGATGCACCTTGATATGTCCATGGCAGATCATCGAAAAGTGTTACGAAAACATGAAAAGATCTTTGTCGGTATAATGACTCCGGAAGGAGATTATGTTGATTATACTAATGAGGATAATAGAAACCCTGAAGAACAGCCTTCTTAAAACCCAAAAACAATTCTTGCAGTCTGAGGCGTTAATAAAATCAGCTTTCGTTTAGATTCGGAATCTAATTGCTTTACAGCCTTCTTAATGGATTTAACTAAAATTTCCTGTTTTGGATTTTCTAATTTTAGAAATATTTCCAAAATACCGTCTAAATTAAACAGGATAATTTTTTCTGGTTTTTTTATGATTTCCTTAAAGTAGTTTGAAAACATATCATATCGATTTTCTTCATTCAGATTACAAAGTACTTCTAACCAAGTCTTGAAAAGTTTTGAAAAATTTGGAAATGGGATAGATGGTCCAGCCTCTAAAGCATTATTGATAATTTCAACCTTTTCAGACTCATTCATAGAGAAGAATTCATTCATTCTTTTTTTGAGTATTGGAGTTCTTAAAAAATCAGGTAGACTTGCAAGATTTACTATAATATTTCCAGCAAAATTCTCTTCAGCCAATATTAAGATCTTATTGAACGTTATATTAACAGTAACTGGTAGATAGATTAAATATGCTAATGTTGAAATTTTAATTATGCCATCAACTGTGGTAATTGGAGGTTTTTTTGGAGATGAGGGTAAGGGAAAAATTATTTCTTATCTTGCCTTACATGATAAACCAACTGTGGTTGTTAGAGGTGGTGCAGGACCAAATGCTGGTCATACAATCAAAGATGATGATAAAACATACAAAGTGAGAATGCTGCCAAGTGGTTTTTTAAATAAAGATGCTAGGGTTATGATAGGACCAGGAGTCGTAGTAAACCCTGATGTACTACTTGATGAGATAAATGACTTTGGTGTTGAAGGTAGAGCATACCTAGATAATAATTGTGGTATCATTGAACAATCACATAGAGATGCTGATTCAAAAGGACAGTTAAAAGATAAAATTGGTAGTACTGGTTCAGGTACAGGTCCAGCTAATGCAGAACGTGCTATGCGTACTCTTAAATTGGCAAAACAAATTGATAGCCTTAAACAATATCTAATTGATGTACCATTCGAGATTAATTCTGCACTAGACAGAGATGAAACCGTATTAATTGAAGGTACACAAGGTACTCACTTATCTTTATGGCATGGTACATATCCATATGTGACAACAAAGGATGTCACAGCATCAGGAATTTGTGCTGATGTAGGTATAGGTCCCAAGCGGATAGATGAAATTGTTGTTGTATTCAAATCATATCTAACTCGTGTAGGAACAGGACCTATGCCTGGGGAATTAGATGCAGATGAAACATCCAAAAAAGGATGGGAAGAGTTTGGAACTGTAACTGGACGACTTAGGCGTGCAGCTGAATTTGATTTTGATTTAGCTAAACGTGCTGTGATGCTAAGTAGTGCAACACAAATTTCTATTACAAAATTAGACGTTCGCTTCCCAGAATGTGCAGGCGTGACATCATACAATAAGTTAGACGAAAATGCAAAATCATTTATTAAAAATATTGAAGACAAGCTAGGCGTGGCAGTGACACTGATTGGTACTGGACCACATGTAAACGATGTGATAGATTTACGCACATAATTTTTTTTGGGGGTTAACCTTTAATGGGGATTTTTTTCTAACTTGTGATATGGATAAACTTCCAAACTATGTTCAACTAGAATCACCTTTAGAATTTTCAAGATTAGTGTGTGCTCTTGAACGAATGCCACGTGTATCATTCTTACATGAACATAATGGAACAAAGGTTCTTTCTGTGCAGATGGATTTGTTAAAAGAGAAACCTGTAATTTACTATACACCAGTAGAAAAAATTGGTCATTATTTATGTTATGGATTTAACGCAGGAAAAGAACAGTTAGAATTATCTAGTACAACAATCGACAATTCAAAATTATATTCTCCAATTATTAAGATAAAGTCACTACCAACTTCACTAAAACCTGACAGTAATTTATCGCCAGAAAAGTATCAACCAATCCAATTAGAAGACCTTTCTAGTCTTGCAAAGATTAGTTATGGTTTTGAAGAGGCACCTTTTCCATTATTTGCATTTCCATATAATAAACAATGGTTCATAGGTGTCTTTATGAATTTCAATGAAGATGGGCCATCATATTTTTGTCATGTTAGACTAAAGAGTGAACCAACAAAACCATTTTTGAAATACACTACCACGAAAAACTCAGAACCAGAATTTATTGATCATACTGGTGAACACGGTTATTCTTATATCAAAATAATAAAGTTAAAAGAAGCACATCCTTTGGTCGATTATGACCAAATTCAGTAACAGAATTAGCAACTCGTCAAAAAAAAGTTCTATTATTCTTGCTAATGATTATAGTAATAAAACACCAAAACTAGAAGCAAAAACAATTCAAAATATTAAATCATTACATGAATTCATTTGTGGTGTAAAAATTAATTTTCATCTCTTATTAAAATTAGGAAATAAAGAAATTAAAAAAATAAACAAAACTGCACATAATTATGGTTTGCAGACAATTGCTGATATTAAATTAAATGATATAGGAAATACAAACTTGGTGACTGCAGAAAACCTTTGGGATCTTGGTTTTGATGCACTTATTGTGAATCCAATAATGGGAAATACAAGTCTAAGGAATCTAATTCAATCTTCACATAAAAAAGATAAGGGGATCATCACATTATGTCATATGAGCGCACCTGAGGCAAGAATTTCATATGAACTAAATGTAATCAGACAAAAAAATTCCAAAAAAACACCATTATATCATATTTTTCTTGATTGGGCAATAAAAAATAACTCTGATGGAATTATTGTTGGTGCAACATATCCAAATGTCATAAAATTTTGTAAGAAAAAGGTTGGTAGTAAACTGCAAATCTATTCACCAGGAATAGGCACTCAAGGCGGGAATCCTCTGAAAGCAAAAAAACTAGGCTCTGATTTTTTAATTATTGGTAGAACTATACTGAATGCAAAAAACCCTATTGAAACAGCAAGAAAACTGGTGACAGATTCAATCCTGTAAAAATAATTCTGATCTTGTTAAAACGTTCATTGCATTTTTATAAGTTAATTTTTTCAGAGCAGATTCATATTCCAACCAGATAAAATCATTGTGTTCATGTGATAGTTTAACATTAATTGAATTTGTTCTTGCAAGAAAAAAAATTACTTTTTTATGTACATCATTATTATCTACTCGAAAAAAATATTCTATTTCTTCTTTATAACCATTAACAAATTTAATGTCAGTGATTCCAGTTTCTTCTTCTGTCTCTCTAATAGATGTCTCATGTGGAGTTTCACCATCTTCTATCCCACCTTTAATAAAATCCCAATGACCATTTGGATAGTTTAGTAATAAATATCGTCTAACATCATCATTTTCATTAAACAAAATGATTCCTGCTGAAATTGCTTCTTTCATAGTCTAATTTCATTATAACTAAATCTATGCTATATTATTTACCGTCTCTTCTTTTTCTTTTTTGAAATGTCCTAATTGCTCTCATAAGATCTATTTTTCTGAATTCTGGCCAAAAAATATCTAGGAATACTAGCTCACTATAGGCACTTTGCCATAACAAAAAACCACTCATTCTTTTTTCACCTGATGTTCTTAAAATCATATCTGGTGAAGATTGGGGTAAATGTGATGTATAAAGATTAGATTCAATTATTTGTTTATTGATATCTTTTGAATCTAATGTTCCATCCTTTATTTGGTCACCAATTTTTTTTACAGCATCAACTAGCTCATTCTGACCTCCATATGCAATTGCAATATTCAAAAAGTGATTGCTATAGTCTTTCGTGGCATCATCTAATTTGCTTAAGATATCTTTAATTGATTCTGGCAGTAATTCAATTCTTCCAATTGCTTTGACTTTCATCTGATTTTTATGAATTCTAGGATCATTGTATAATTTTTCTAGTCGCGTTTTAATCAAATCAAATAGATAATCTAACTCATAATTTTTTCTATCTAGATTTTCAGCAGATAGGACATATAATGTGATTATTTTGATGTCAAATTCTTCACACCAGTCAAGAAGATTTTCTACTGCGTCGGCACCCTTAAAATGGCCAGTTTTTGTAATCTTAAGATTATGTTTTGCCCATCGTCTGTTACCATCCAAGATAATGGCAACATGGTTTGGAACATCACCTTTTAGCACGTCATTTTCAAGTTTTTTCGAATAAATATTGTACAGTCCTGAAAGAGCCAGTATGCTATCTTTTATTCCGTTAATATTTGATCACCACCCCTCTTCCTATACCTTCGGAATAGAATTGTGGCTGATATCAGTGTTATTGCGGCGCCAATTAGAAGAGGTGGGATTAATGAAAATGAACTTTCATTTGTAACTAGTATTGAAGCAAATTGTGCAACTGTTGGATACAATGCAGCTAGGACTATGATTCTTAATACATCACTGATGTGTTTTAATTTTCTGTTTAGCCAGTTACTTGCTAATATTCCAGCAGCAATCGTTCCAAGTCCCATCCATAGGAATGGTAACATTCCAGAAAGAAATTGTCCTACAATTTGTTGATTTGATAATGCTTCAATAAATCCCAATCCAGATGATGTCGATGTAGTATCAATGGTTGTTATTCCTGCAGGCACTGAAGCAAGTATTAGTATCAAACCAGTGACCAGTGTAAATATTCTAATGAATCCAGTAGGTGTTGGTTTTGCCCAATTTGTCCAAGCCTTATCAATATCAAATGCCCTTACAAGAAAAGCACCACCAAGAATACTTACTAACACTGCAAAAATCTCTGCAGTATAACCTACAACTGTTCCAATACCACCAATTAAAAGTAAAATTCCGGGAACACCTAAAAAGAATTTTGAATATCTTGTGTCATAAACAACCATTTTTAGAAATTTACCAAAAACTGCATACGAATGTTCTATTGTCTTACTAACTTGCATTACAACCCTCTGAACTGAAATAACAGGGATTACATTTTGAATAACAGGTATTACCATTTCATCATCATCACCATCTGATACGATGACCGCACCATTAGCAGAAAATTTCTGTAAAACTGATTTTATTTCCATTACAATTTTTTCATCTGCTTGAACACCTCTATTTTTGTCACCTGCTATGGTGACAACTTCAGCTGTGTATCCTTTACTGATTAAATCTTCATATGTTTTCACAGCTCCAAATATTGCATTTGAATCATCATCCTCAGGATCTTCAAGTGCAAGCCGTTGTGCAGCTTCCAGACATGCATTTCTTCCAACTACTGGAGATGCAATTCCAGCTTTCTTACCAATATCATCGTCCCTATCAACACATATGACTAGTAGTTTAGAGGCACTAGTAGATTCAATATCACTCTGTAGTTTTTTACTTACAGGCATAGGCTTTTTTATTACAAAATTACCTTTTAATGATTTCCACCTTTTGAAAATATGATATGTAGTATTTACTCACGGTCTGTATTGGTATGAGAATTTGGCATATTCTTTAGATTCACTTTGTAATTTCTCAATTTTCTGTAATATGTTTATGAATTCATCATTTGTAGGGTCACTTGTTTGTAAATTTGCTAATGCCATAACTTCTCGGATATATGAATTAGAACTTCGCAGTGATTCTAAATAATTCAAGTAACTTGATTGCCATTCTTCTGGTGCTTCACTTTCAACTAATTCAATAATTTGAGAATTTATTTGTGATGAAGATATTTCTGCAATTGAAATTAGTTCCTCAGGTGTTATGTTACCATCAATCATTTCCAAGAGTGATTCATCAACTGCATTTCTAATAATATCATGTCTTGCATCAATTCCATCTAAATGAGATTCAAAATCAGTTACTACAATTACCATTTTTGGGCTATCACTGATTAGCCAAACTGAGAAACTTGCGATTGTAATTGCAACAAGTATTACAGCTGTTATGGCGATTCCCTTTTTTGACTTCATAAAAACCAGTGTTTTTGGTTATTATAATACTCAACTGTTTATAACTTCAAAATTAGATAAAAATCATAAAAAATCGAGATTTTTTGCCAACTAACTCTCAATGCTTATAAAAAAAATCATTTACATCTAGCCTAAAGTAAAAAATTTTTTACATTCTGTTTCTAAATATGAGCAAGTTTTGGTGTTGATATAATGACAACAGCATATTGTGTAAAGTGTAGAAAAAAAGTCGAAATAAAAAATCAAGAAGAAACTACATTAAAGAATGGACGCCCAGCAGTAAAAGGTGTATGTCCAGAATGTGGAACTAATGTTTTCCGTATAGGTAAACCTTAGAACATTTTTTTTACATCTAAACCCATATAGGGGCTCTTTAAAATTAGTTACATGGTAAAAGACGCTTATGAAAAACTTCTTAAAAGAATTGAAAATGATATCTCAAAAAAATCTGATTCAGTTAATCGATTTGAATTACCTAATGTTGACATAACATGGGAAGGAAAAAAAACAATACTAAGAAATTTTATTGACTTCCCTAAGGCTTTTAGAAGAGATGCAAATATTGTTTTACAATATCTTTCAAAAGAATTTGCAGTTCCTGCAGAGCGTGTAGGCGATAAAGTCATATTTGTAGGGCAACGTGATCCTGAAGATTTTAAAAGACTATTTGAAATATATCTAAAAG
>Ga0310344_10000350_pt1 | contig 36663 bp, 34 predicted proteins | sample HC15DNA20200_MG_FD_203801 | JGI IMG/M metagenome (GOLD analysis project Ga0310344, IMG submission 203801) | Marine microbial communities from station ALOHA, North Pacific Subtropical Gyre - HC15-DNA-20-200_MG | ecosystem: Environmental > Aquatic > Marine > Oceanic | place: Pacific Ocean: North...
TCCAGATTCGCAAACTCTGCTGTGAGAGCGCGATCGGACGTAACATCCGCAGTTCGGTAGTATTCCCCGACCAGCTCAGCCAATAGACCGAGAGGATAGCGAGATGAATGATCTAGCAAGCAAGGTCGCCATTGTGACTGGTGGCAGTCGTGATATAGGTGCGGGGATCTGTAACCACCTGTCTGACCTCGGAATGCGCGTGGTGATCGACTTTCCGACACCTCATGAAGCGGAAGATGCGCAGAAGCTAGCTGAGATGCTATGTGAACGAGGGGGAAGTGCGATCGCTGTTCAAGCTGACGTGACGAGCGATGAAGAAGTTGCCCGCCTCGTCAGTACGACAATGGAAGAGTTCTCTCGTATCGACGTGATCGTCAACAACGCTGGCGGCTATGTTGTCACCACACCGATATTGGATCTCAAACGCGAAGACTGGGAAAAGATCATCGACGTAAATGTCTACTCAGCGATCCTTATGGCCCAGCATGCGGTTCCACACATGAAGAGCGGTGGATCGATTATTAACACTACGTCCCAGGCCGCCGCTAACGGTGGTGGCCCGGGTCGGGTCGCATATGCAGCTTCAAAAGGCTGTCTCTTAACACTGACCAGGGGAATGTCTAAAGAGTTCGCCCCTATGAAGATCAGGGTCAACGCCATTAGCCCTGGGGTAATCGATACATCCTTCCATGACGAGCTGAGCCCCGAAGCCAGGAAAGTGATCCGAGAAGCGAACCCGCTTGGTCGAGACGGGGAACCGGCTGACATTGCGGCCACGGTCGCCTTTCTGGCAAGTGATGCCAGCAGCTATATCACCGGACAAGATATTCATATCAACGGCGGTTCGCATTTCAATTGATCGTCAGATATCGGTGTGTGTCACAGCGTCCCCCTCGTCGCCGCGCTGAACGCGCGAGCTACCAGCGTCAGGGGTGACGACTAGGGCACGAGAGGAACCGCATGCCAGCGCTCAAAAACGCCAACATCGACTACGATCCGGGACCCGTTGCCACGATCACGCTGAACCGCGTCGAGCGCCGCAATGCAATCACCATGCCGATGCTCTCCGCGATCCTCTGGTCACTCGAGCAGGCCGCCGACGATCCCGAGGTGCGCGTGATCGTGCTGCGCGGAGCCGGCACCGGCTTCTGCCCCGGCGACGAGCTTCGAGGCATGGGTGAGCTTCCCGAGGACTTCCCGTACCGGCCCGAGCGTTCGAAGATCAGCCACCTCGATCTCCAGGAGAGGCTGCGCGCGACGCCGAAGCCGACAATCGCCGCGATCCATGGTTACGCGTTCGGCGTCGGCCTCGATCTCACGATGGCCTGCGATCTGCGCATCGCCACCACTGACGCCGACCTCTGGGACCCGCGCTCGGCAGAACGAGGGATGCCTGCGGTCACCGGCGTCGGCTACTTCGCACCGCGCGTCATGGGACTGACACGCGCCCTCGAGTTCTTGCTGCTTGCCCGTCGCTACACCGGTTCGGAGGCGGTCGCGGTCGGCATGGTTACGCGCGCGGTCCCGCCCGAGGACTTCGACGCTACACTCGACGAGATCACCGCTTACCTCACAAAGGCGCCGACGAAGGCGATCGGCTTCATGAAGGAGCAAATGTACAGTGGCTTGGAGATGGGCCACCGCGAAGCGATCGAATACTTCCATCGTCGCGCCGACGAAATCACGATCGAGGATCGTGAAGAAGGCATTCAGGCGTTCATCGAGCGCCGCGAACCTCGCTTCACGGGCCGCTGACAGCAGGACCGACGCAGCCATCGTAGACAGGAGACATCATGGACACCTCGACACCACGCGAGATCGGGAGCAGCCGGTTGAGCGTCACGCCACTCGGATTCGGCAGTGCACCGATCGGGCAACCCAACGTCGGCACTGCGGCCAGCACGGAGACGGTCGCCGCGGCCTGGGACACAGGTGTCCGCTTCTTCGACACCGCACCGTTGTACGGGATCGGACGCTCTGAACGCCGGATCGGCGTCGCGCTCGACGGCCTCGGTGCTCGCGATGAGCTGGTGCTCAACACGAAGGTTGGCAGAACGCTGCTCCCGGAACCTGAACCGCTCAAGGCTAACGAAACACTTTCACCCGGGGGACAGGAGCGCACAGCACGTGATCCTTGGAGTGGCTTTCGCGTCGCGTTCGGCTACACCGAGGAACACATCCATCTGCAGCATCGCGACTCGCTCGAGCGCCTCGGGCTCTCGCGGGTGGACAGTCTCACGATCCACGACATCGACTACGGCTTTCACTCGGACGAACAGGTCGAGTTTCACTTGCGCGAGCTCGCACGAGACGGTGGCGGTGGAGCGCGCGCCCTCGAGGAACTGCGCGCGGCGGGAGCGATCGGGGCTATCGGGGCGGGTTGTAACCTCGCCTCACGCAACGAGGCGAGCTGGGCGGGAGGCAAGCACGAAGACCTCTACGCCCGCATCGCCGACACAGTCGATCTGGACTTCCTCGTCGTCTCTGGCGGCTACACCTTGCTGGAGACGCGGGCGCTGAATCGCCTCCTGCCACTCTGCGTCGAACGCGAGATCGGGATGATCGTCGCTGCGCCGTACGCCAGCGGTTGGCTCGCCACGGACGACGAGTCGATGACGTATATGTACGGATCACCTGCGCCGGCGATCGTCGAGAAGTCGAGGCGGATGCGCGAGATCTGCGCGGAGCACGACGTGCCGCTCGCGAGCGCGGCGCTGCAGTTTCCGCTGGCGCATCCGGCTGCCGCGGCCGTGATCCCGGGAGCGAAGTCGCCTGAGGAAGCCCGCGAGACCGACGCTCGGCTACGCACACCAGTCCCGGAGGCAGTGTGGGCAGCCTTCAAGAGCGAAGGGTTGATCCCCGAGGCCGCACCAACTCCCGATTAGTTACAATCTTGTCTCCCGGTGAGCGGCCGCGGAGTTAGAGGAACACCGATGGAACTCTACGAACACCGCAAGACCATTGTCGCTTCGGGCCGCTTCAAGGATTACCGACGCCTGATCCTCGAAGACGTCTGGGGCCGCCTCGACGGCGCCGGACTGCGACCGCTCTGCTTCCTCAACGTGCTGATCGGCGGTGTCCCGGAAGAGACGCACACCTTCATCGGCTACCCGAGCTGGGACGACTGGCAGCGCGGCCAGGAGATCATGACCGGCGTCGGTGACGATGCGGGCGCGGCGCGACGTAACGTCCGTCGTGAGATCGTCCTCGACGAGGAGGTACGGCCGATGATCGCCTTCTCCGGCCGGCCGCTGCCCGAAACGCCGCTTGAGGATCGCCGCCCGCTGTACGGGCTGCGCCGCTGGATGATCGATCCCGCGCAATGGGAGCACTTCACCGACCTCTCCGCGAACGGCATCTGGCCGGCGCAGGATGCGATGGGACACCGTGTCCTCGGGCAGTTTCGCACCGCTGCACTGACCGACCCGCTGGAGGTGCTCAATCTGCCCGGCTACCACAGCGTTGGCCACTGGCACGAGACCAAGTCGACCTTGGATCCGGCTTCCGGAGTGTCCGAGGAGCTGCGCCAGCGCTTAGCCGCGGCGGGCGACGAACGTTCCGGCCTCATCAGACGCTCCTGGATTCAGCTCGCGAACGCCCACTGGCCCGGTCAGCCGTTCATGGAAATTCGCGACGGTATTCCCGTCGGCGACCACCCGGCTCACGATCCCGGCGGATAGCCGGCGCATGCCAGATCGGGACGGGTTCCGCTGGAGACTGCGCAGCCCGAGTTCTGCTTGACGAGTATTGGATCGCCGCCCATCGGTAATTGCTAACGGGGTGCGCCCAGCTCATAATCGGCGCATGGCTACACCAGAGATCGACACACTGCTGGCCCGTCGTGAGCGCCTGCTGGGCGTGGAGGTCCCCACGTTCTATGAGGAGCCCGTGCACATCGTGCACGGCGAGGGCGTCTGGCTGACCGACTCGGAGGGGCGCCGATACCTGGACATGTACAACAACGTGCCGTGCGTGGGACACGGGCATCCCCGAGTCGTGGAGGCGATGCACCGGCAGACGCAGACCCTCAACGTTCACAGCCGATACCTGCACGAAGGCATTCTCGACTACGCCGAGCGCCTCACCGCCTTGCACGCCGACCCGATCTCGACCGCGGTTTTTACCTGCACGGGCACCGAAGCCAACGAGGTCGCCCTCCAGATGGCCCGTGCGGTCACCGGCAAGCGCGGCATCCTCGCCTCCGATTCCGCCTATCACGGCAACAGCACCGAGGTCCGCAAGCTCTCCCGGCTGCGCAACAACGACGATCCGGAGTACCGCGGCTTCCCCTTCCCCCAGCGCTACCGACCCCTGCAAGAAGGCCTCTCCGACGACGAACTCGCCGGCCTCTACCTCGACGAGGTCCGCAGCGGCATCGCCGACTTGCAGGCATCCGACGCCGGTTTCGCGGCACTTATGCTCTGTCCCATCCTCGCCAACGAGGGTCTGCCAGATATCCCGGCCGGATTCATGCCCCGCGTGACAGAGCTGGTTCACGAGGCTGGAGGCGTCTTCATCTGCGACGAGGTGCAGGCGGGCTTTGGCCGCACCGGCCGCTGGTGGGGCTACGAGACCTCCGACTTCGTCCCAGACATCGTCGCCATGGGCAAACCCATGGGGAACGGTCTCCCGCTCGCGGGCGTCGCCGCACCGCTCGATATGGTCAACGCTTTCCGAAAACGCACCCGCTACTTCAACACCTTCGCCTCCAGTCCGTTGCAGGCGGCAGTCGGTATGGCCGTGATCGATGTGATCGAGGAGGAAGGCCTCGTCGAGCGAGCGGCCCAGACTGGCGAGTACATGCGTGACGCACTGCGTGAGATGCAGGAAGCCTGCGAAGCCATGGCCGACGTGCGCGGGGACGGCCTCTTCACCGCCATCGAGTGGGTCAGCGACCGCGCCACCAGGATCCCGGACCCCGAGGGCGCGGACGTCATCGTCAACGCGCTCAAAGATCGGGGCATCCTCATGTCCAGGGCCGGGGCCGGCGCGAACATTCTCAAGCTACGGCCGCCGCTGGTCTTCGAGCGCGAGCACGCCGACCACTTCCTGACGGTGTTCGAGGCCGTGCTCCGCGACACTCAGAGCTGAGATCGTGCCTGCAGACGCCGCCTACCTCGCCGAACTGCGCGAAGCAGCCCAGCGCGCCCTCATCGCGTGGCCGGTCGAGGCCGCGGCGCTCGAACTCGTCTCGCTCAGCGAGAACACGGTCTTCCGAGTCGACTCCCCCGACGGCACCAGCTACGCCCTGCGTATCCATCGTCCGGGCTACAACACGCTCCCCGAACTCGAATCGGAGCTGATCTGGATTCGGGCGCTGCGCGAGTCCGGTATCAATGTCCCCGTACCCATCCCCGCCGCCGATGGCCGCCACTACGTTCCAGTGGCTCTACCCGGTTGGGACGCCGAACGCCAGGTTGGCATGACGCAGTGGCTCCCCACGACAACCACCCTCCACGACCTGCTCGAGAAGACGCAGCCCGCCACCCGCGACGCCCGCTTCGCCGAGTTGGGCGCGATCATCGCCACGCTCCACAATCACGCGACGTCGTGGCAAACGCCCTCCGGTTTCGTCCGACGGGTCTGGGATGCCGATGGCTTGGTCGGCTCAGATCCGCTGTGGGGCCGCTTCTGGGAGCTGCCGGACCTCACCGCCCCTCAGCGAGACCTGCTGGTCCGTGCCCGCCGCTCCATCTGGCAGCAGCTACACGACTACGGGACGCAGGCGGACACATTCACCCTGATCCACGCCGATCTGCACGCGCACAACCTGCTCGTCGCCGACGACCGGTTGACCGTGATCGACTTCGACGACGCTGGATTCGGCTGGCATCAGTACGACCTCGCCGTCGCCCTCGCCAGCCACCGCCAGGACCCCGCCTTCGAGGAGATCCGCGACGCCCTGGTCCAGAGCTACCGCTCCGTCCGCCCGATCAGCGACGAAGCGCTGGCGCTGCTCCCCGTGCTGCTCCTCGTCCGCAGCATGGTCACGCTCGGCTGGATCCACGGCCGCCCCGAACTTGACCACGGAGATCGTCTCGCGCCAATGATCGCCGCCATCTGCCAGCAGGCCGAGCGGTACCTGACAGGCCCGTTCGGCTCGCGCTGATCCCGCTGGCTCCCCCGTGCCGGACTCGCAGCCGCTACTGGTATGCGGCTGACGACACCGCCGACGGCGTCGCGAAGATTGGCGCCCTGGCGACTCAAAATCTGGAGTCTTGCCACATTGGCCAAGGGGATAAGAACCGCAGGTCTGGCGTCAAGCAGTCCAGGCTTGAATCATCGGTGTGAGGTTCCAGCGCTGGATGTTACAAGGATTCCAGGGGATATCGCGTACGATTGACCTGGTGGCCCATCAAGACGGAGACGAACTTCTAATGAAATACGGATTTGTAGTACCCAACAATCTGGGTATTGAGAACCCAATGGATGTAATCCAACTGGGCGTGCGCTCTGAAGAACTTGGATTTGACTCGGTCTGGGTGAATCATCATGTATTACATTTGGGCTACGTCAAAGAGCGACTGGGAACAAAACCGTACCAGGATCCGCTGATCACTCTCACGTGGCTTGCATCACAGACGTCTCATATCGCTCTGGGTACCAGTGTGCTGGTCATGCCTTACCTGCACCCGATGGTTCTGGCAAAACAATTGGCCACGCTGGACCAACTGAGTGGTGGTCGCCTGATTGTCGGATTGGGTGCTGGAAGTCTGCCGGAAGAAAATGCAGCAATGGGCGTGCCCTACGACGAACGCGGCGGATATTGTAATGAGTTTATCGAGGTGCTTCGGTTACTGTGGACAGACAATGAAGCGAGCTTTTCAGGCGAGTTTTTTTCTTTCGAAAAACTCTGCTCTTCGCCCAAACCAATGCAGGATCCACACCCGATGATCGTGGTGGGTGGCAACAGACCACCCGCTCTGCGACGTGCCGCTCGATTCGGCGATGGTTGGCACCCGATGAATGTGTCTCCGGATGGTGTCGTTCGCCGTATGCAGACAATCAAAGATGAGGCAGACAAAGCTGATCGTGATCATGTCCCGCAGGCTGTGCAAGTACGCCTCGACATGAACAGAGTCACTGCAGAGAGCGCAGCAAATTACGAGAAAGCCGGGGTCACCGACCTGGTGATGCATGTTTCCACCACAGATATTAAAAAGCAGGAACAGGCACTAATCCAATTTGCAAAGGACATGTTCTAGTATTATCCCGGCCGGTTGGTTCTTCCCTCGAACAACTCGTTACACCCTAGGTGATGCTCCAGATCGCATCGGAGATAATTCTCACAATTCGATCGTCAGTGACTCGCGGCAGATGGTTCATTGCTAGCCAGTACTTGGCGACGGGCTTGAATGTGAACGGGTGACCGTAGTTCCGTCTGGTATTCAACTCATCATCCCCTGTGAGGGCTTTGATTCGAGCTTCATTCAAACGAGCTGATTCCGCCACTTCGGAAGTGACGATCAGTCTCTTGCCGGGAAACTCAGCGATCTCGACCGCTCTGGCGCTACGGATTGACGACGTTGACCGGCTTGCCGTCGAGGAACGCCGCGAGGTTATCCGCACCGATCTGCATCAGGCGCTGCCGAGCTTCGGCGGCGTACCACGCAATGTGTGGGGTGATGAGGCAATTCGGCGCGGTGAGCAGCGGATTGTCCTCGGGCGGCGGCTCGACATCCAGCACGTCGAGCGCGGCTCCAGCGATCCGGCCGTCGACGAGAGCAGTTGCCAGCGCGGCGTTGTCGACCAGCGGGCCGCGGCTGGTGTTGATCAGGAGGGCGTTCGCCTTCGCCAGGGCGAGCCGTTGCGCGTTGACGAGGTGCTGCGTCTCCGGTGTCAGCGGGCAGTGCAGCGAGATCACATCAGCCTGCTCGAACACCTCGTCGATTGTGCTCTGCTCGATCGTCAGGCCCTCGAGCTTCTCGGCGTCCGGCCAGTAAAGGTCGTGCGCCACGACCCGCATGCCCATCGCCGAGGCGATGCGAGCGAATGCGAGGCCGATCCGACCGAGGCCGATGAGACCGAGCGTCTTCCCGGTGAGCTCGACCATCGGCTGCTTCACGAAGCAGAAGTCCTCGCTACGGCTCCACTCGCCCTCGTGAACCGCACGGTCGTGGATGCCGACGCCTCGTGCGAACTCCAGCATCAGGGCGGTGGCGTGTTGCGCGACCGAGTCGGTGCCGTAGGTGGGGATGTTGGTCACGACGACGCCGCGCTCCCGAGCGACCTCAAGATCGACTGTGTCGTACCCCGTGGCGAGACTACCGACATAACGCAAGTCGTTGAGCCGGCGAAGGATGTCGCCGGTCAGGATGGTCTTGTTGGTGAGGAGGTACTCGATGCCTGCGGCACGTTCGAGGACCAAACCGTCCGGAGTTCGGTCATAGACCGTCAGCTCACCGAGGGCACTGAAGGGCTCCCAACTGATGTCGCCAGGATTCAGCGTATACCCGTCCAACACCGTGATTTCCTGGGCCATCTGTGGCTCCCTTCTGCCACGCCTGCTACCGCCAGTCGGGGACTCGTTCCCTGCTGGTTGGTTATGACTACGTTGGTGCCATCCGCATCCATCTCTAGCCACCACAGGACTGGGGTAACGGCGGTCCGACGGCGTAACTCCCGAGCAGTGGGAAGTTATCTGCTCTACGAGCATTATTCTCGTTAGAACAACGGTTCTCAACTACCTAAAACCCCGTAAACACTACGGATTAGGTACCTGGAGCGGGAGATGGGATTCGAACCCACGACCCTCTGCTTGGGAAGCAGATGCTCTGCCCCTGAGCTACTCCCGCTCGTTGTACGTACGGCTAGGCCCTCAACACCGGTTAACCTTCACCATCTTCGAATCCGCAACGCGACTATCCATATTTGACCGGTTCAGGTTATTGATCTGATTCCCGGTCAAATATGGATATACCGCTAGGCGGCAGACATTAACTTTCGCCCCGCGAGGATTCCCCAGATTCCGAAGATTAAGCTACCCAGCATGATCCCAGCCCACAGAGGAAAGATTGTATTGATATTGTCAATGTTCCCCAGAGTGACTAAAGGCATCAAGACATAAAAGACCGCTACGATACCTGCAATAAACGTGACAACGTCTGTGAATTTTCCACCAAACTCTGAAGTGGCTCCTGCTGCGAGAAGCAGGAACATGATACCGAGCCAGAGAACGGGGCCTGACAACACCCACGCATTCATACCGATAGCTTGAGCGATCATGACCTCTTCAACTGCAAGTCCAGCTTCAGTACCGAGGATGACCGCCATATCACCACTACCGGAAATCATGAGTCCTACCGAACCGGCAAACGCAAGAATGAGGCCTGCCCAGAGGGTACCGTCTGCACTGAGATTCGGGCGGACGCGATCGGCCAGGGCCCAAAATCCAACCATCGATAGTGTCAATCCGAAACCAGAGAGCATCATGGCGATCGCTCCCGCAATGCCTATGCCACTTATGTCTGTTGTGATTACTTCTAATATGTTTTTGTCTTCGTCAGATGAACCACCAGCCGTGAATTGCACCAGAAATGCAACAATGAGCGCTAGCTGGCCAATGATGAGCGCTTGACCACCAATCTTCTCGAGTGGCATCGATCTCATATTTCCTCCGTCTATATACCTACAAATAAGAATTCAATTGGTTGGGGAATTAGCAACCGATGCTAGCCTTTTTACTGATCTGTTGCATAGTCGGGTGTCGCGATCGAGTCCTACTAATTACGGCTTGTAAGGAATTGGATTTGGTCCTAGCTGGGTGCGCAACACAGTTTGTGCTTCCTCCACGAATTCAACAACGCGCAGTCGAGTGTCTCGAGGATCAATCACATCTTGGCCAGTTGCTTCGGCTGTTCGGAACGGAGATGCCACTGCCTGCATACGCGCTTCGATCTCCGCTTCTTTGGCTTGCGGGTCGGGAGCATCTTGAATCTCACGACGGTAGGCTGCAGAAACTCCACCTTCGACATGCATAGAACCCCATCGACCTGATGGCCACACGTAACGCCGAAACATCCCAGTCGAACGATGCTGACATTGCCCGGCAACACCGTAGAGCTGACCCATTGCAATAGTGAGCCACGGCATCCGACTCTCACATGTAGCAATCACGAGACGGGCACCAGCTCGTTCAATTCCAGCTTTCTCCATCTCGAGCCCCACCATAAAACCGGGTTCATCTGCGAACGAGATCAACGGGAGATGAAATGTGTCGCAGAGCTGGATAAAGCGAATTACTTTGTCACCACCCTTGACATCGGTTGTTCCACCCATGACTTGCTTGTTGTTTGCCATGATTCCAACCGGGTAACCATTGACACGTGCGAGTCCGGTGATTCGATTGCGTGCGTAGTTCGGTGCAATTTCGAAGAATGACCCCTTGTCAACCACGGCTTCGATTGCCTCGTGCGAATCGTATCCACGAAGAGTGTCGCGCGGCACAAGTGAGAGGAGCGATTCTTCACGACGTTCTGGATCGTCTTCGGGCTCCTCATACGGTGCCATCTCCCAGACATTCGATGGTAAGTAACTAAGGAATCGGCGAATCTGAGCGAACGCGTCTGCTTCGTCCTCCGCAAGGTTGTCTACCACCCCACTTTGGTAGGCATGGATATGCTCTCCTCCAAGGTCTTCCTTGCTGATCTCGTAGCCAAGCGCCGCCTTCACAACCGGTGGGCCACCGGGAAATACCTGGCTGATCCCTTTCACCATGATGCTGAAATGTGCGATACAGATATCGACTGCGGGAAGTCCCGCAACTGATCCTAGTGCCGCAGAAACCACCGGGACTGCACGAAGCAAGTCAACGTCGATCGTACTCCACGTATTGCCATCAGGAAGATAGGTCCTCCCAAGCTCTTCGTAGCCGCGCACACTCCCACCGGCAGAATCAAGCAGGCGGATGTACGGAACACGACTCTCGAGTGCACGCACGCTGGCACGAGGTTCTTCCCCGAGTGATCCGCCACCATCAGCGCTACCGGACCCGCCACGCACTGTGAAATCACCAGCTGTCACAACAGCACGACGGCCATCAATACTGACGTTCCCATTTATCGAACCTTTGGGCAGAAAATCAAGAAGCTCGCTCGTCTGTTGATCATAGGTTGCGGAACCAACCAGACCTCCGAACTCACGAAATGAGCCCGGGTCAGCGAGTCCAGCGATCCGTTCCGGAGCCGTGAGCTTGCCACGACGTCGTTGCTCAGCGATCCCACGCTCACCACCCAGTTGAGCTGCAAGTTCCTGACGACGCTTAAGTTCATCGAGCTCAGGTTGCCATGTCATGTGTTGCTCCCTCTCATCTAGGTACAGCAATCGCTTACCTTATAAGTAGCTCAGGAAAATGTCAGTATCCAACCAGACCCGTAAATTTAGCCTGTTAATAGCAAGCCGGCTCTCATAATCAAGAACTATCCTAGTACTCTCCATTATGAGAGCTATCTCCACCACTTGAAACATCGACCATGGACAGGACTATCGATGAAGTTGAAGCAGATCCGAGCTGTAACTGTCAACATTCCGCGCAACCCACCGATGACAAAACGCTGGCGTGAAGGCTGGAACACACTCGCACCTCGAGCCTTGCCGATCAACAAGTATCCAGAATTTTCCGGACAACATGGACGATCCGGTAGTAGGACAAATATCGACGTCTGGGTACAGGCGATCGCCGAGGACGGTACATACGGCCTTGGAGTCTGCCCGTTCGGGGAACCGACTGCGTCAATTATTGACTATGTGTTCGCACCGTTGCTCGAAGGACGTGAAGCTCTCGCAATCGAGCTACACAATGACCTCATGTGGCGATCTTCCCAGAACGTCGGAGCAACGGGGTACGCGGCAGTGGCTCAGTCCGGAATCGATCTCGCGTTGTGGGACTTGAAAGGCAAGCTGCTCGATCAGCCGGTCTACCGCATGCTTGGAGGTCCGGTCAGAGAAGCTGTGAAATGCTACGCAACCTCCGACGACCTTGATTGGTCGATAGAACTAGGTTTTGAGGAATTTAAGGTCAGTAATCCGGTCCATTATGACGCCGGCATCAATGGATTGAACCACCTCGAGAACAAGATTTCTCAGGCAAGGGAGACGGTTGGAAACGATGCGGAACTCGCGTTCAACCCAGTAATGGGCTTTAACGTGGACTTTACCGTGCGGCTCGCCGAACGATTACGCCAATTCGATCTTCGCTGGCTCGAAGAACCTCTTCCACCCTGGGATCTTGAAGGACAGGCTGAGATTCGCCAGCGGATTCCATTCATGCCAATCGCCACCGGCGAACACCACCAGGGCAGGCAAGCGTTTCGCCAACTCATCGAACACCGCGCAGTCGATATACTGCAACCTGACATGAAATGGTGCGGTGGACTCACTGAGGCCCTGAAGATATACACCATTGCTGAAGCCGCCGGCATACAAACCGTACCTCACTTCAGCGGAAACACTCCATGGGGCCAACATTTCAGCCTGGCTATGCCAGAGGCTCCTGTCGCAGAGTTTTGGTTGGGAACCGACCCTGGCGTACCACTCGAAGAAGTTGCTCAGTTTCCTGGTGTTCCTGTACCTGAAGGAGGATATGTGACCCCTTCAGACGCTCCAGGCTGGGGATTCGAGTTCCGCGAGGAATGGATCTCCCCGTGGGATCACGCCGCTATTACAAGAGGCTGAGTCACAACCAATTGATTCTTCGTCGAATGCCGATAAATTGAAATTAAGATCTCATTCTTTTCTAAAACTATTCGGAGAGCGTAACTTCGGACCTTATATACCGCGGCTGTACGAAAGATAATAACCACTGGAAATCAATTATCATTTTAGAAATGCTAGCTTTTGAATCGACGCCCCAGTAGTGGACCGGAGTGACGTGATGCTCGAACGCCCCCTCGTCGCTGTCACGCTTGGAGATCCGTCCGGGATTGGACCTGAGGTCGTCGCCAAAGCACTCACTCAAAGCCGCGTACACGAACACGGCCGTCTGTTCGTAATCGGCAATAATGGTGTGATCCGTCAAGCGATTCGAGAGATCGGATCGGAAGCCTCCGTGAGGCAAATTACGACTCCGGAAGATGCCGAAGGGACAGCCTCCAGAATCGATGTTCTGGAGGTGGCAGATCTCCCAACCACGTTCCCAACAGGAGAACTTTCACTGGAATCTGCTCAGGCGAGTCATGCGTGGGCAGAACAAGCAGCAGAACTGGCGATCAGTGGTGATATAGAAGCTATGGTCACAGCACCCGTCAATAAAGAAGCCTGGCGCGCCGCGGGCATTATCGACACGGGGCATCAGGAACTACTCAAGCGAATGAGCGAGTCCTCGCACGTTGCAACAATGCTGGTTAGTGGTGAGCTTCGTTGTATGCACTTATCGACACACCTATCACTCGTTGAAGCATGCCAATACGTCACACGAGAACATGTTCTGAACGCAATCCAACTCACCAACAATCACTTCATTCGATGGGGTTTTAACGCACCGCGAATCGGGGTAGCCGCTCTGAATCCGCATGCAAGTGACGGTGGTCTCATTGGCACTACTGAGCAGGATGAAATCATCCCCGCAATCAAAGATGCGATCGACCTTGGTATAGAAGTTCGCGGGCCGATCCCTGCTGACAGTATTTTCAACCAAGCGATCGATGGTGAACACGACGTGGTGCTCGTCATGTATCACGATCAAGGGCACATTCCGATCAAAGTGCACGGATTCGAAGAAAGTGTCAGCGTGAATCTCGGTCTACCCTTCGTCCGCACGTCAGTCGATCATGGAACTGCGTTCGATATCGCAGGACAAAACAAAGCACAGTCCACCAGCATGACTGAGGCGATTCTGCTCGGCACTCGGCTCGCGATTGGAAGACCGTTGGGGGTTCCTAATTCCGATACTCCACTCTAATTACTAGGTGTATTGAAGAGCGCTTCGCAGTTGAAGAACGACAAATATCCCACCTGACGATCATGTGACTTGAGATTGAGCTATCAGGGAAGCGTGGCTCGAACAGGGGCGAAAGAAAGACGATGGATTGTGCTGTAACCCAACCGCTTCAGCGCTTCACGATGTTCGGCAGTGCCATAACCTTTGTTTCTAGCCAGACCATAACCTGGGAAAAGGGTGTCAATCTCACTCATCATTCGGTCACGTGTGACCTTAGCGACGATACTTGCTGCTGCAACTGATGCGCATCGCACATCTGCCTTCACTTCGCTCCGTTGCCTAATGGAACCAGCAATCGACTCGCGGCCATCGACGATCAGAGCGTCAGGAGGAACTTCGAGATTCGAGACTGCCAACCACATCGCCAATCGTGTTGCCTGAAGGATATTTATCTGGTCGATAACTTGAACAGATACCACTCCGATCCCAGAATTAGATTCCTTTTCGATCTCGGCGAATAGCATTTCTCGTTGATCTGGAGAGAGTTGTTTCGAATCTCGAAGGCGACCGATCCAGCTAGCGCGCGAAACTTTCCCTGACGGTGAAAGTGGGAGAACAACAGCCGCCGCAACCACCGGACCAGCTAACGGCCCACGACCTACCTCGTCCACACCTGCAACACGACTAGCACCATCACGCCACAGTTCACGCTCTATACGCCAATCGGGGCGATTTCGTCGGCGTTTGGACCGAATCATCCATTAATGGTCATCGCGTCATATGAAGCCGTCAAGTCTATAAACACAGCCTTGAATTTGAATCTCCAGCACGATATAGCTCCTGAGCGGTGGTTTATTAAAGAAGATCGCCAAGCAACCTAATGATCATTAATAATGCTGCTTACCAAACAATCGAGCTTTCAATCATGCACTGAACAGCGCACTCCTCCAGGAGGAATATCTTGTTCCATCTAGATCCATCCAAACAGTTTGGTAGGGTGGCTCTCACGTAATTAGTAAGTAGTCGGGTGCTACAATTCTATTCATAGCAATTGCAATAGCACCGTCGTAACGATGCTGATTTCAAAAACACTTAGGACAACAACAGTTCGAGAGCCCGAAGGGTCTTCACTCACAAAAATGTGGGAGCTGAAACGACAGGAAAGTCCATGAAATCTCGCGGTATGCGTAATTCGATGGTTTACCTACTGATCCTCGTTGCTGTTGTGCTAGTCGTCGTAATGCTCTTCCGTCCCTCTGGAAGTGGTGCTGAGCGAGACATTTCATTCGTAATCGACGAAGCACAGGCTGGGAACGTGGAACGCATCGAAGTCGAGGGCGACAATTTGACTGTCTTCCTCAATGATTCAGCAAGCCCGATTAGCTCACGGAAAGAGTCTTCTTCCTCGATCGAACAGATTCTGCGTGAAAATTCAATCCCGATCGGTGGTAACGGTGGAGTCGAAATCAATGTAAGCGGGCCTAGCCAGTTTGGAAACATTTTTGGCCTGCTATTCAACTTCTTACCGTTAATCATTTTTGGTGGAATCCTGCTCTTCATGATGCGGCAGGCTGGCGGCGCTAATAATCAGGCGATGTCATTCGGAAAGAGCCGAGCGAGGATGTCCACCGGTGAAACGCCTACCGTCACCTTTGCCGATGTAGCCGGTCAAGATGAGGCCAAACATGAGCTTGCCGAAGTTGTAGAGTTTCTTAAGTACCCAGAGAAGTTTGCCGCTGTAGGAGCACGAATCCCGCACGGTGTTCTTCTAGTAGGCCCTCCTGGTACAGGCAAAACAATGCTGGCGCGAGCGGTATCGGGTGAAGCCGGAGTACCGTTCTTCTCAATCTCCGGTTCCGAATTTGTAGAAATGTTCGTCGGTGTTGGAGCAAGTCGAGTCCGTGATCTATTCGACCAAGCGAAACGGAATGCGCCGGCTATCGTCTTCGTCGACGAGATCGATGCTGTCGGTCGCATGCGTGGGGCCGGTCTCGGTGGTTCGCACGACGAGCGTGAACAAACGTTAAACCAGATCCTCGTCGAGATGGATGGCTTCGATACCGACAGCAATGTAATCGTCGTCGCCTCAACAAACCGACCGGACATTCTCGATCCAGCACTACTGCGTCCTGGTCGTTTCGACCGTCGCGTGACTCTTGATCTTCCAGACATCAAAGGGCGCCTTGCGGTGCTCGATGTCCATGCGAAAGGAAAACCCTTAGAAGCGTCGGTGCAACTCGATACTGTTGCAAAGCAAACCCCAGGCTTTTCCGGAGCGGACCTTGCAAACCTGATCAACGAGGCTGCAATTCTCGCTGCGAGGAACAACAAAAAGCGCGTCAGCATGGATGAATTCAACGAAGCTGTCGACCGAGTGATAGCGGGACCGGAACGTAAGTCGCGTGTGATCACCGATGATGAAAAGAAAATCGTCGCTTATCACGAGGCTGGCCATACTGTCGCCGGGTGGTTCACCAAAAAGGCAGACCCCCCATTCAAAGTAACGATCGTCTCAAGAGGTATGGCGGGAGGATTCACACGCTCACTGCCCGACACCGACCGCCGACTGCAAGATCGCTCCTACTACGAAGCAATGATGACAATGATGCTCGGTGGCCATGTTGCTGAGGAAATCACCTTTGGAGAAATGACGACCGGCGCGCACGATGACATCGGTAAAGTGACTCAGGTAGCACGAGATATGGTCACACAATGGGGTATGAGCGACAGTCTTGGACCCAGAACCTTTGGGCGCCGGCAATCGATGGTCTTCCTCGGACGAGACATTTCTGAAGAGCGAGATTACTCGGAACGTACCGCCCAAGAGATCGACGATGAAGTGCGACGAATCATAGACGAAGCCCAAGCGCGATGTCGCAAAGTGCTGACGGAACACCGCGACAAACTGGATGCGGTCGCTAGTGCACTGATCGTTGACGAGACAATCGAGGGCGACGAACTCCGTCGCATACTCGGCCCTACCGAGGGGCGCGAAGTACCGACTGATGATGCTGCTTCCGTAACGAACTCAGTATCACCAACCCAGAGTGGCTCAAACGACGACGATGAAAATGTCGATGAGGATCTTCCGCAGGGGCGACCCGGCCTCGCATGGGGGCAAACGAACGCTTCGGCCGACTGAGATCAACGGTTCTTCATTAAGGATGAACTCGCGTCTTACGTGAGCTTATAGTTCAACCCATTCGGTTAATGAAGTGCACATCTCAATCAAAACCACACAACTAGCCTTATGTCGTGGATTAACGCTTGACCACCTCGGACCAACGTTTGGCGAACGCATTCTGGACAACATAGAACCAAATGAAAGCACCGGCAGCGAGCCCAATGCGCAATGCTGGATGTTCTTCAATCCGCCCATCCTCGGTTAAGACCGCTGTTCCAAAAAGAGCGCCGGCACCGACCCAGATCAGATTCGAGATTACAGCTCCGAGGTAGTCGAGTGGCATCCAAGTATTCAATGGCACTCGCACTGCACCAGATCCGAAAGGTCCTATCGCTCTGGTAATACTGGCAAGATGGTAGAACGGAATCAGCCACAGTGTTCGCCCTGTCATCATTGCTTCACCGGCACGAAGCGACGGGCTGAGTCGAGTCTGATGGAGGAGGTGTGCACCCTTGCGCCCCATTACGTACGACAACGTGTCGCCGATGATCGTTCCAACTACTGCAAGCAGGAACACAAATAAGAGTTTGCTCGGATCATCTGCCGCATATGCGCCTCCCAAAAACATCAGCGCAACGCCGGGAAAAACAACACCCATACCGACGGTGGCTTCCATCAGTGCAGCAATGAATACAATTCGTGTTCCAAAACGATCAAATAGGTCGGAAAGAAAAAGGAAGAGCTCATCAGTAAGCCAATTAATCGCGTCCCAAGGCGCGCGCAAGATATCGAAAAAAAATTCCACGCATACACTCCACTGTTGATCAGCTCAATCTGAATGCTCGAAGCGTTGACCGTCGCTCAGGACCTACCTACACTCGTTTGACTCGATTAACACTTTCCGGATGTGACTTCAATGTTCGCGATCATCCGCTCTGGCGGCAAGCAATACCGTGTACACGAAGGGCTCCACATCGATGTCGATTCGATCGACGTCGAGGAGGGCTCAACAGTAACGATCGAAGAAGTACTCGTCGTTGAAGACGACGACAGCACCACTGTTGGTACACCATTAGTCACGGGCGCTTCAGTGACAGCGACTGTCCTAGAACACCAACGAGCAAAAAAGGTTACCTTCTTCCACTACAAAAACAAGACTCGGCAGAAGCGAACGCGTGGCCATCGACAAAACAGAACCTTATTACAGATCAACTCGATCGCGACCGGCTCCTAGCGATCACGACCGAAACGGAACAAATCAATGGCTCACAAGAAATCAGGCGGCTCAACTCGGAATGGGCGCGACTCGAAAGCGAAGCGTCTGGGAATAAAGCGCCATGACGGTCAGGAAGTGACCGCAGGGTCAATCCTAGTGCGACAGCGAGGAACTAGATTCCATCCAGGTGAAAACGTGGGTGTTGGTCGCGACTTCACACTCTTTGCCCTAGTACCCGGAATTGTACGATACAGCCCGCATGCGAAGGGTCGCCGTAAGCGAGTCTCGGTACTTCAGGAGGTAGCGTGAAGCCGGAGATCCATCCCGAGTACCATCCGGTACTCTTCGTCGATCTCTCTAATGGGTACGAGTTCCTCACACGATCGACGATGACCTCTGAGGAACGACGCACCATTGACGGTGTCGAGGCGTACGTCGTGCGGCTTGATGTTACAGCCGACAGTCATCCTTTCTTCACCGGCGAACAACGGATGGTGGATACAGCAGGTCGTGTCGAGCGCTTCCGCCGCCGCTACCAGCGAGATACTGCAGCTGCTGAGCAAAGCGAAACGGCAGAGGACGCATCCTGACCGACGCTATCGATTGATAGAAGTTTTGACATCTGCAACAGATATCGATCTTTCTAATCCCAGACAATTATTGATGCTTTATCTTCTGATATTCATGTCGATCCAGTCGTCGCCGACGAATGCTCCGAGTACCGTGAACTAATGGGCGAACGAACTGCACCTACTTATGGCGGTCAGGCTGTTGTTGAAGGCGTAATGATGCGTGGACCAAACGCCGTAGCGGTCGCCGTACGTAGATCCGATGGGGTAATCGTCTCTTACTCAGAACAACTCTCGGGAATGTTCACCAGTCGGTTAAGAGCCGTCCCATTAATTAGGGGGGTCGCTGTCCTCGTCGAATCGCTCACGATCGGCGTCCGTGCTTTGGGTTGGGCAAGCTCGGTCACAGAAGGTGATTCAGATGGCCACCAAAAACCAGAGCGTCTCGGACTAGCGGGATGGATCGGATTATTTTTCACACTGAGTGCAGCAAGTGCTGCATTCTTCCTCGGACCGGTGCTCGCCACATTCTGGCTGGATGACACACTAGGATCGGCCTGGTGGTCTCTACTGATCGAGAGCGTACTGCGCCTAGGTGTACTAATCAGCTATGTGTGGCTTATTGGTCAATCGGAGGAAATTCAGAGAATTTTCCAATATCACGCTGCAGAACATCAGACGATCCACGCCTATGAGCAAGGACTGGAACTAAGCGTACCCGCAGTTCGACGCCATCCGCGCGAACATCCGCGCTGTGGAACATCTTTCCTGCTGACCGTCGCTGTGGTCTCTGCTCTCGTATTTATCTTCGTCGGTACCGAACCTCTGTGGTGGCGATTCGGATCAAGGTTGCTGCTCATCCCATTAGTCGCCGGCATCTCATACGAAACAATCCGTTTCGGCGGGCTTCATAATCGCTGGCCAATTGTCCGCGGGCTCTTTACAGCAAACTTACTTCTGCAGCGACTCACTACCCGTGCACCCGATGACGAGCAGATACAAGTCGCTATCGAAGCTTTCCGTCAGGTTCAAACAATTGAAAGTGAAGCCAATCTGAACGGATGACTTATCACAACCAACGTAGCGCTACAAGCATCTGCCTTCATCAAATGCAATGATAAGCTCTCGATTAACCAAGCTCTGGAGCGCTGGGACAGCGTTAGGTCATCTGGGCTGGAGAGGTGTCGTCTTTGCGCGTCGTTGTATTTTGCGGTGGAGTCGGAGCGGCACGTTTACTAGACGGCATCGTTCGGGTCGTGGACGATCCGACAGAGGTTACTGCTATTTGTAACGTTAGTGATGACCTGCAATGGCATGGTCTCCATATCTCCCCAGATATCGATACAGTCATTTATTCGCTTGCTCATCGGGAAGGTAAATTCGGATGGGGACTAGAGGGAGATACGAACGTCGCCCTTGAGGAACTGCGACTTCTCAGTGGTGACGAATGGTTTACCGTTGGAGACGGTGATCTAGCCACGCATATCTGGAGAAGCGAGCAACTCCGTAGTGGAGCAACACTATCGGAGGTAACGACTGCGCTGGCCACCGCACGCGGAATCAAGGCTCGGCTAATTCCAGTCACGAACGACAAGCATCCAACAATCGTGATCACCGAAAACGGCGAGCTAATGTTTCAGGATTACTTCGTTCGACGACATGCCGAAGACTCCGTAATCGGGTTCCGTTTCCCTGGAGCTGAATCTGCTCAACCTGCTCCTGGAGTCGTCGAAGCGATCGACGGCGCCGACTTACTAGTAATCGCACCAAGCAACCCGTTCGTATCGATCGATCCTCTGTTGGCGATCTCCAGTGTGCGTAACGCTGTCTTAAAGAGTGCAGCCCCCTGCGTAGCGATCTCACCAATCATCGGTGGCAAAGCGGTGAAAGGCCCGGCGGCCGACATGCTGCGCTCACTCGGACATGAGACATCAGCACTTGGCGTCGCACGTATATATAACAATTTGATTGACACCTTTGTGATCGACAAAATTGACGCTCAACTCACGGCCGAGATCGAAAGACTAGGGATCGATGCAATCGTGCTGGACACCATGATGCGGGACCACAAAGGACGAACCCGTTTAGCATCTGAACTGCTCGCAGTGGCAATACCTTGATCCACAATGACATCCCGATCCTCATCGCGGTTGGCCCGTTGAACCAAGGCAAATCTCGTCTCGGGCCAGCGCTCAGTGGTGAATCTCGACGCCGTCTGATCCTAGCAATGCTCGAAGATGTGCTTCTTGCAATTACTCAACATAGTCACGGGCCGGTATTCGTAGTGACACCAGATCCTGCTGTCGATCTGGTCGCGATGTCATACGGAGCTCATATCATCCGTGACCGCGGCCTGGGTACAAACGCCGCTATTTTAGAAGCCTTTGCTGACGAACAAATCACCAATGCGATGGCAGTCTTGATAATTCAAGGCGATCTCCCTCAGATCACCTCCGAGCATGTTCTCATGTGCCTCGATGCACTTTCCGAAGAGGAACGAATCGTATTGCTGGTGGCCGGGGATGACGGTGGCACGTCAGTACTCGGAATTAAACCACCGACAGCAATAGAAATAGCGTTCGGATCAGAGTCAGGTCGCAAGCATCGCGAGCATGCACTGCAGACTGGCATCACCATACGTGAACTTTCGATCGCCGCCTTAGCTTCAGACGTTGATACAGTGAACGACCTTGAATCAGTTCGGGCATCCGTTGGACCTACAACAGCATCGATACTCGAAGAACTAACTCTGCACACCGAGGACAATACGACCCCGTGAGCATTGAAAACGTCGAGCACGTCATTCGTAACCGACGATCGATTCGAGGTCTTGTCGGCCCACCATTGACCATGGATGAGGTCGAGGCATTAGTCAGAATTGGGTTAACTGCGCCCGCGCCACATCACACACAGCCTTGGCGGTTCGTTGAGGTTCTTCAGCAACGTCGAACAGAACTCGCAACAACAATGGGAACCGCCTGGCGAACCGATCTCGAACACGACCAAATTCCCGAAGAGAAGATCAAGCGACTACTGGAAAGATCTCGAGAGCAGATTGAAGGGGCACCTACATTGTTGCTTGGCTGCCTTGTCTCTGAGGGTCTGAATTACTACGTAGATGAACGAAGAGCGCGCGCCGAATGGACACTTGCAACACACTCTTTCGGTGCTTCGCTTCAAAATATCTTACTAGTAGCAGCGGCACGTGGCCTTGGAGCTTACTGGATATCAGCGCCTGCTTATGCGCAGTCTGAAGTGCGTACCGCTCTTGATCTCGACGCATCCTGGCAGCCGCAGGCTCTAGTTGCTCTAGGTCATCCCGCTCCCGATTATTCTCCATTCGATCGACCAGTACCTGATCTAGCGACGTACTTCATCCGCCGATAAACGGAGAGCAAAAATAACCTGAACAATGACATGAGTGATTTGGAATCTCAACGCCAGAACCTGATATTAAGAGTTAAGTGATCGGTTCGGCACGTCAATGGGACGTATTGGAACTCCTCGTCGCTCCAGATACTGCTTCAAGTAAGCGATATCATACTTACCGAAGTGAAAGATAGACGCGGCAAGTACCGCATCGGCACCGCCCGCAGTGAGTGCCTCATAGAGATGCTCAGGTTCTCCAGCACCACCAGAGGCAATAATAGGGACACTTACCGCCTCATTAATCGCCTGGAGCATGGGAATGTCATAGCCAGTCTGGTGACCATCAGTATCCATGGATGTAACTAGTAACTCACCTGAGCCACGATCTACTGCTTCACGTGCCCATTCCACGGCATCCAGCCCTGTTGAGGTACGTCCTCCATGGGTATAAATCTCCCATTTCTCATCACCGACCTTCTTCGCATCTACAGCAACTACGATGCACTGCGACCCAAAGCGGTGAGAAGCTTCACTAATTAGTTCCGGTCGCTCGATAGCCGCTGTATTCATCGAAACTTTGTCAGCACCTTTTTCGAGCATCATCCTTACGTCTTCTGAGGAACGAACTCCACCACCAACTGTGAGTGGTATAAACACTTGATCAGCAGTACGTGCGATCAAGTCGTACATGCTTCTCCTGTTGTCGGATGAAGCAGTGATATCTAGAAATACCAGTTCGTCGGCGCCAGAGGAGTCATATTTCGCCGCGAGCTCAACCGGATCTCCCGCGTCGCGCAACTCCACAAACGAAACACCCTTCACAACACGATCATCCGCGACGTCGAAACAAGGAATAATTCGTTTCGTCAACATTCAGCAATGATCAGGGGCAAATAGCGAGAACGCTAGTAATAAGCATCTTTCGGCTTAGTTACTTTGCAGCTGCAATCGCCTCGGCAAGATCGATATCCCCTCGGTAAAGTGCTCGGCCGATGATCGCACCCTCGATTCCAGCATCCGCTAGCCGCTGAAGATCATGCACGCTACCTACTCCACCTGCAGCAACTACCTTTACTGACGTTTCAGCCGATAATCGCTCATACATTTCGAAATTTGGACCACCGTCCACACCATCACGCAAAATATCCGTATACACGATCCGCTGAACACCCATCGCCTGTAATCGATCGATAAAGGCTATAGGTGTGATATCTGTAGATTCAGTCCAACCCTCTAAGTTAAGGAATCCTTCTCGAGCATCAACCGAAACAATGAGTCTGTCGCCCACCGTTGCTACAGCATCACGCAGCATTTGCGGATCCTTAACCGCCGCAGTCCCGATAACAACCCTGTTCACCCCACTTTCGATCACATGTTCAAGTGTCGAAATATCACGGATCCCACCACCACATTGAATAGAACTATCGACAGTCTGAACGATTTGTCGAACTACCTCAGCATTTGCCTGACTACCATCTCGTGCACCGTCGAGGTCAACAACATGAATGCGCCGTGCCCCCAGTGCTGACCAGCGCACAGCCATCTTTACGGGATCATCGCCAAATACAGTCTCACGGCTGTAGTCTCCCTGCTCTAAACGCACACATCTACCACCTCGTATATCGACCGCAGGAATTACTTCCATCATGCAATCCTTTGTGCTTCAGATTTTTCTAGTCTCATCCGAATCGGGAGCGATAGAACCTCGTTCTCGAGCGAGCTGGATGAAATTTGCATAGAGTTTTAGACCGTTCGCCCCTGATTTTTCGGGGTGAAACTGCGTTGCGATTATGTTCTCACGACCCACCACAGATGGAAACGTCCTGGTTTCGTAATCTGTCGTGCCAATCACGATTTTTTGATCCTCAGTTTCAGCATGATAGGAGTGAACAAAATAGAAGTAGGCATTCGGTGGAATGTCCTTAAAAACGGGATGGTCGCCATCAACATGAACTGTATTCCAACCGATATGTGGCACAGTTAGCTCAGATGGAAAACGTGCGACTCGTCCTGAAAGTATTCCTAGACATTCGTGCTGCCCTCCTTCTTCTGAAAATTCAAACAGTGCCTGCATCCCCATACAGATGCCGAGGAAAGGACGACCTGAATCTATGTAATTATGGATCGGAACATCGAGATGTCGTGTTCGGAGATTATCCATAGTATCGGCAGCCGCACCGACGCCAGGAACAATCAAAGCCCATGCATCGTTTATCGCTCTCGACTCAGAGGTTACGAAAGGTTCATATCCGGCATGAGCTACCGCGCGAGCAACACTGCGCAAATTCCCTGCGCCATAATCGACGATCGTAACGGTGCGATCGAAGTTCAATTCATCCTCCGATTTAGTGATTTATACGAGTGTAGCGCCATAGCGGCGATATACTTGAACTGGTGAGTACCTTTAAACCGACCTCAGATAGCCTTGCAGAGGCAAGCGAGGTACAACCCGACCTCGAAACCGCACGTAAGCGGGTCGGGGTTCTGCGGGATACAATCCGCCACCACGACCACCGGTACTACGTAATGAACGATCCGGAGATCGGCGACTCACAATACGATCTGCTCAGAGTTGAACTCGGAGAACTCGAAACAACTTTCCCTCAACTGATCACAGATGATTCACCTACACAGCGCGTCGCAGGTGAACCATCTGTCGAGTTCGACTCGGTAGAACATCGCGAACCGATGCTGTCTCTCAGCAATGTCTTCGGACGTGCGGAGCTAATGAAATGGCATGCACGGTTGGTGAAGTTATTAGAGAGCAACGATATCAGCTTTATATGCGAGCCAAAGATTGACGGCCTTGCAATCTCGTTAGTTTATGAGAATGGACTCCTAAGTGTCGGTGCGACTCGTGGCGACGGATATCGAGGTGAAAACATCACCGCAAACTTAAGAATGGTTCGCTCCATCCCACTTCGAATCGCCGTGGATGAGCCACCTGACGCCATAGAGGTACGTGGTGAAGTTTATATGTCAAAGCTGGTTTTCAATCAGTTGAACACGAGTCGTAAGGCTGCCGGAGAACAGCTATACATGAACACCCGAAACACAGCCGCCGGCTCACTGCGACAACTCGACCCGAATGTCACAGCTAGTCGTCATCTCGATTTGTTCGTATACCAACTCGGATGGGCTGAAGGATTAACCCCACCAAGTACCCACTCGGAAGCTATGACATGGATCGCAAATGCAGCTTTCCCTACAAATCCTCTCACAGCCCGGTTCGAAAATATTCAAGAAGTCGCAACGTTCTGCGAACAGCTGGAACATCACCGCAAGGAGCTCGACTACGAAATCGATGGCGTCGTCATTAAGATCGATAACCTTCAGATGCAACGTCGGCTAGGAACGGTTGGCCGCGAACCAAGATGGGCAACAGCATGGAAGTTCCCAGCCGAACAAGCAATAACTCGATTGAAAGAGATCGAAATCTCGATCGGACGAACAGGAGTGTTGACGCCGTTTGCCGTCCTCGAGCCAATATTCGTCGGCGGTGCGACGGTCGGTATGGCAACACTCCACAACATGGCACATATTCAGGAACTAGACATCCGGAGCGGGGACGATGTGATCATTCAGAGAGCCGGCGACGTCATACCGCAAGTCGTAGGGCCTGTCCTTTCGAAACGCAAGGGACGACGACTTAGTCGCTTTGCGATGCCTAAACACTGCCCGGTCTGTGGCGCCGGAGTACAACACGATCCAGAACAAGCAGCTTACTATTGCCCAAATCGTGAGTGCATCGCGCAAATGTCGCGAATCGTAGAACACTACACTGGACGTGAAGCACTCGATATCGAAGGATTTGGTGAGACTCTTTCCAGACGCTTAGTGGAACTCGGTTTCGTCAATACCCTCTCTGATCTCTACTCGTTACCCAAGCAGCGAGAACAACTTTTGGCACTAGAGGGGATCGGTGAGAAAACACTCGATCGTCTATTCACAAACCTTGAAGCAAGCAAGCAACAACCGCTGCAGCGGTTGTTGCTTGGGCTTAGCATCCCGCATGTCGGCATCGAGACAGCTCGCGCTCTCTCTCAGAACTTCGGAACAATCGAGAACATTCGAAACGCTTCTTTCGAAGAGATTGAAGCGATCGACGGTATCGGTCCTGTTGTCAGCAAAGCCATCTACGCCTACTTCCAAGATCAAGCTGCATCAGCCTTAATCGACCGGTTAATCGCTGCTGGTGTGAGAGTGGACGAGGAATTCACAACAAAAAGGGGGCCATTCGAAAGTTTGTCGATTGTGGCAACCGGTTCATTATCACGTTGGTCTCGTAACGAGATCGAAGTGTTAGTGACTAGGCTCGGCGGGCACCTCTCCGGAAATGTTTCGAAAACAACCTCATTCGTCATCGCAGGTCAAGGTGGGGGTAACAAGCTCGAAAAGGCTAAGATGCTCGACGTGGAAATTATCGATGAAGAAGAATTCGTATCTCGCTATAGCGAGTGGCTAGACTGACAGACGAGAAGAAATAATTCTCAAGCTGAACAGAGGAGGCGAGAAATGGCTGATGCTACCGAACTCGAACGGGTAATTATTGACTCACTGGGTGAGCAAGAACAAATGTCCAAAAAGGATTTCAACAAACTGATCGAGATTGATAGTGCACACATGGCCACTGTTCTGAGACGACTCGTCCGTGACGGGCGTATCGTTTCCGGTAGCGACGGAAGTACACGTGTTTATCGTCTTATCAAACCTGACAGTTAATGACCGCAGGTGCGACTATCCAATACCTTTGTCACGCTCCCCGTACCGTGAGTGCTTCAACCTGCTACGACTTGCGGTCCTCTGTTTCGTTTTTTTAGCAATCCTTTCCTGTGGCGACAACGATAATGAGCAAGTCAGGGAGCTCGGACACGAGCCATCCGCTTTATCCGAAACAGCTGTACCTGAGTCGAGAAACAGTAATGAGATTCCTTCTAAGCGCTCGTCAGTTCCATCTGCGGTAGCTTCACCTGCGTCGAAAGCTAGTAATGCTGTCCCCGTGGTACGAGCTACTGAAACTTACGACGTAGTGAAATCCACTTCGATTTATGGACAAGGTTTAACTCATGAATCGTGGGGTAAGCAAACTGCTATGTCAGGACTACCCATGGATTTGCTATTGGATGTGTATGAACCGATCGATGCACCACCGAATCGACCGTTGTTTGTGTTCATTCACGGTGGAGGATTTCTAGGTGGTGCAAGGGACGAAAAGAACATGGTGGAATTTTGTCAGTTCTTTGCATCTCGAGGATTTATTGCCGCATCGCTTGATTACCGCCTAGCGAAAGATCGAGGAACCGTCCCTCCCGAGTGGGCTACTTATGTAAAAGCTCTCACCTTAGGAAATGAACGCATGCAAACATCTGGAATGGCAATCTATCCGGCTGCCCGTGACGTAAAAACAGCAATTAGATGGTTAGTATCTGAAGCAGACATCTATGAGCTCAATACAGACTTTTTGACGGTTGCTGGCAGCTCAGCAGGTGGAATCTTGGCAATCACTGCGGGAGTCACTTCCCCTGATGACTATCGAGATGAACTTGACATGTCCGTAGATCCAACGCTCTCGTCGGTCAACGCTGATGTCTCTTTTGAAGTCTCTACGGTGCTGGACTTTTGGGGTAGTAACATCGCGGTACATGCGCTAGGTGTAGTTTGGAACCGCTGGCGCTTCGACGCTGACGATCCGGCATTGATGATCGTACACGGCACCGAAGATCAGGTCGTACCGTTCAAAGAAGCTGAGAATCTGGCGCACATCTACACTCAGACTGGTGCACCGTTCGTATTTCACCGACTCGAAGGTGTCGGTCACAGCGGTTGGGACACCTTAATTGACGGTAAGCGCCTCGTCGAAACTAGCTTCGATTACGTGGTCGAAACACAAGGGCTACGCGTTGAGTAAGATCATATGAAACCAGTGTTCGTATAAGCGTTATGTCTATAAATGAGCTAGACCACTCAATCGACGTTAGGACAATCTTTAAGGGGTGTTCGCCAAGAATAACTGAGCAAGAGGACTCATAATCTTCGCCGAGTTCTAACCACTACGGCACATCTTCAGCATAATTCCTAATCTCGGAAACAGTTACGTTGATAACTGGAACTGCTCACCCATATACTCAAGATTACCGTATCCCCCAGACGGTTAATGCGGTTCCTCCCCGTTTAGGCTTCGCCTGTCTGTGAGAGCCATTCGGTGATCAACCCACTATCGTCTTTTCTGGGTATGTTCTCCCACGATATCGGCATCGACTTAGGGACGGCCAATACACTCGTGAGTGTGCGCGGACGAGGGGTCGTGATCGATGAACCCTCAGTTGTCGCCATTGACAAAGTAACAAAGCGAGTCCTAGCGATCGGAGCTGAAGCAAAACGTATGGTAGGGCGTACCCCTTCCACGATCGTCGCAGTGCGCCCACTACGCGACGGTGTAATCTCAGACTTTCGAGTGACCGAACGAATGCTGCAACACTTCATCCGAGGCGTCCATGAGCGTTTTGGCCTAGGTATCCCTCGACCACGTGTCGTCGTCGGAATCCCTTCGGGGGCAACCGAAGTTGAAAAGCGAGCAGTACACGATGCTGCGATTGCAGCCGGAGCACGATCCGCCTATTTAATCGAGGAACCAATGGCTGCTGCAATCGGTGGCCGGTTACGAGTGATGGATGCTGCCGGAGCAATGATCGTCGATATCGGTGGTGGGACTACCGAGGTCGCTGTAATCGCCCTCGGTGGAATCGTACAGTCGACTTCCGTCCGAGCCGCTGGTGACGGAATGGATGCTGCAATTATCGATTACGCCCGCCAAGTCCACAACATGTTGATAGGTGAAAGAACCGCAGAACAGGTGAAGATTGAAGCCGGGTCAGCGTTTGCTCTTGATGAAGAAGAACTCGTTGATCTGCGAGGACGTGATCTCGCGACCGGACTACCTAAATCGGTTGAAGTATCAACAGTAGAACTACGCGATGCATTATCACCGGTGACGAATAGAATCGTCCGTACTGTTCGTGAAACAATCGAAACAACTCCTCCGGAACTCGTTGCAGACTTAATGATGAACGGCATTGCAATGGCAGGCGGTGGGGCGTTGCTTCGCGGTCTTGACCGGCGCTTAGCTATGGAGACGCGGTTCCCAGTGTACGTCACCAGTGATCCACTACGAACCGTCGTTCGCGGCTGTGCAGAATCACTCGAAGAAGCCGCTACTCTAGAACGTGTCCAATCCACTATCGCAACACGGCGTCCACCACGATGAGAAACGCAGTTTTCCGGCAACCTAGCCGATGACAATTAGCCGAAACGCCGTCTGGTTATCGGCACTATTCGTCACGGCTCTATTGCTGCTCGCTGTCTCATTGTCACCTCCGGCAGGACGTGCAGAGGAACAAACTCGCGCGCTACTCAACCCAGTAGTGAACTTTCTCGGAGATCTAACACGTCCTATAGCCAACCTCGTACTCCATGCCGGAGACGTCGACAACCTATCCTCTGAGAACGCTTTGCTCCGTCTCGAAGTCGAGACGCTCACTAGCGAACTTGCCACACTGCGCGAGCAACAGCAGACAGCTACTGCAATAGTTTCGCTACTTGCTTCAGCTCAAGAGAATAGTCCAGATCCAATAGTCGCATCGGTTCTTGTCCGAGATTCTGCGCCCGGCCGATCTGAAATGCTAATCGATAAGGGTGCAGCCAACGGAATCCGGCTGGGACAGGCTGTCATTGGGCCAGGTGGAACTTTGATCGGCCTGATCATCGACGTAAAGGAATCACACGCATGGATACAGCTACTAACTGCTAATAAATCGGCTATCGCTGTTGTTGCACAATCATCACGAACACAAGGGGCATTAGTCGGGACAGGAACCACGCTTCAGCTAGAACTGGTAGAACGCGGCCGTGATATCGCTATCGATGACATACTGATCACATCATCTCTCGGTGGTCGACTCCCGTCAGGTCTTCTTGCCGGACGCGTCACCTCGGTTGAATCTGAACCGCAAGACCTTTTCGAAGTAATCTCGGTCGAACCTCTGAGCGACTATCAGCGCATCGAGCACGTGCTAATCCTCACAAACTTCCACTCACCCAACCGAGCATTGGAAGAGCCACGATGATCGTCCTGTCACTGGTAGCTGGCGCTACAGCCGCCCTCATTCAAACAACCGTCCTGCCGCAATTTTTTCTTGACGCGTGGACAACACCTTTTCTTCCCGCAGCGTTAGTCGCGACATGGGCGACCACTAGGCAACCGATAGAAACATGGAGAATAACTTTAATATCCGCACTGATATTAGGAGTGATGTCCAGTGAACGAGTAGGCTGGTTTCTTCTTGCCCTGCTGCCCATTTCCTTGATCGCAGTATTTCTTCATGAAATCTCAGCTCAGAATCGACACCTCACAACACAAATCGGACGAGCGAGTGCAACGGCTCTGACCGGAACAATCTGCTATTTCATCATCCTCACAATCGTTGCAGGGAAAGGATCGCTACTCCTAGCGGCCGGTCCTGATATCGCTATAGCGTGTCTTGGAACAATGGCTTTGGCTATTATCGGAGTGCTTGCAGTCAGTCCCTTTCGGAAAAAACCGATAGGCCTCTTCTAGCAATGGAGCACAAAACAGCAAGAAGATCCTTGGCACTAGGAATAGTCGCCATCACGATTTTCGCGATACTCGGTGCACAGTTAATCAGGCTACAACTCTTATCACCGGTATCTGCTCCTGAATTAATTACTGGAGAACAACCTCGTTTCACACAATCCGAAGCGGCTAGAGGATTAATCTACGACCGCAATGGCACCCCCTTGGTTGCCAACGTTCCAGCTTTCGTTTTGCGAATAGTGCCAGCCGATCTACCGGCCGACGATACCGCTCGTCGAGCCGCTCTGGTACGAATTGAGAGAGAATCAGGTGTCTCTGTCGCCACACTTGAAACGGCTACAAAACATGGTCTCGCGTTAGTTGACTCAACTGCCCCTGTAGAAATTCTATCTATCCCAACAGTGACAGAAGCCATTAGGTTACGGACCTCCCTCGCAAACATCACCGCAATAGAAGTTGCCACACTGCCAAAACGTATCTACCTCGATGGCGAGCTCGTTGCACATCTGATCGGGCATGTCGGATCGATCAATGAGGCCGATATCGACGAATATCTCAAAGCTGGCTATCGTTTCGACGCGATTGTCGGACAGAGCGGTATCGAAGCGATCCACGAGACTGCTCTCCGTGGCTCTCCCGAGCGGAAACTCGTCGTTTCCGATCCCACTGGTCGAGAGCTCGCCAACCTAACTAAATTATCTGCTCAACACGGTGACAACCTCATCCTCTCAATTGATCTGGAGCTACAACGTGTGACGGCCGAGAGCTTAGCAATCGCGATCAAAACTGGATTACCCCCCGAGATACCCGAACGAATGCCACCAAGACAAGCTGCAGCAGCCGTTGCAATTGACGTTCGTACTGGGGAGATACTAGCTCAGGTCTCACTGCCATCCTTTGACCCAAATATCCTCGGTAGCACTGAGGAAGCAGCTCTCACAGAGTTGTTAACTGATCCAAGACGCCCGCTCGTTGATCGTACATATATGGAAGCACACGCCCCCGGATCAACGTTCAAAGCGTTGGTCGCTTACGCTGCTCTCGAGGAAGGTATCGCTACCCCCGGAACAACGATCACAAGTGAAGGAGCGATCTCCGTCCAAGACGAGTATGACCCCTCGGTCACTTATGTATTCAAAGATTGGGCGGCCCATGGACCGACTGACTTGTACCAAGCCATAGCACGGTCATCAGATGTTTACTTCTACTACCTGTCTGGTGGGTATCACAGCGAAGGGGAAACTTTATTTGAAGGTCTAGGCGAAACACTCCTCGCTCACTACGCGAGAGAAAGTGGATTAGGACAACCAACTGGTCTTGACCTAGCAGGTGAAACAGGCGGTTTAGTGCCCGATCCAACTTGGAAAAGCGATGTGATCGGCGAACATTGGTTTCTTGGTGATACCTACACCTTCGGGATTGGCCAAGGTTACTTATCGACATCACCTCTGCAAATGGCAATTCTCACTGCAGCAATCGCAAATGGTGGCGAGGTGTTAATTCCACGCATAGCACTTGGCACCCATACTGCGCACGGATTCATCGGAACATCACGTGCGATACGGAATCGTCTTTCTGACAAAAAACATTCTCTTGCCGTTGTTCGTGAGGGAATGCGCGTTGCTGCAGAAGCAGGTGGAACAGCTTGGCGCGGCAAACCAGACGGTCTAACAATCGGCGGTAAAACTGGTACAGCAGAATTTGGTCTACCGTATGCCGACGGTGAGTTCGATACTCACGCTTGGTACATCGGTTTCGCGCCTTTCGAAAACCCGGAAATCGCCGTTGCTGTCTATGTTGAACATGGGATCGGTTCGTATGAAGCAGCCCCTGTAGCAAAAGCAATGTTCGAACATTACTTCGACATCCCTACGAGTGAATGATGAATCACACGTTGCGACGAGCATTCACTCGCCAAGATCGATTGATAGGAGATCCTTTTCTCATTTGCGCAGGTGCACTTTTAGGAACGATCGGTCTGCTCTCGCTTCATGGTGCAACGCTATCGGAAGACGTCCGTGTATCGGATGATGTAATACAGCAATCCGTATTCATGAGCATCGGTGCAGTAGTACTAATTGTTGTAGCACGTTTCGATTACCGCTTATTAAGGCTTTCCTGGCTCCCGATCATCGCTATAGGCCTCTCTGCAATCGCGCTAGTGTTAGTTTTGATCATCGGCTCAACTGCTTTTGGAGCACGCCGCTGGTTTCTTATTGGCGGGTACAGCTTGCAACCATCAGAATTTGCGAAACTAGCGACAGTCGTCGCAATCGCAGCGTTTGCGTCCTATCACAACGCATCGTCACGGTGGTTCACCGTGTTATTGATCGCGTTTCTCGTCCCGGCTGGCTTGATCCTCATTGAGCCTGATCTGGGTAGTGCTCTCGTTCTTGGAACAGCATGGCTTGTGCTGATGATCGCTTGGCCATTATCCATAAAAGGATTATGGGCTATTGCGGCAACAGTGATCGCGTTTGTCCCGTTAGCATTCGCGCTAGCGGTTCCCGGATATCAACGTGAACGCCTAGCTGTCTTCTTCGATCCCGAGCGTGATCCTCTAGGAAGTGGCTTTACGCTGCGCCAAGTTGAAGTAGCACTAGGAGCAGGTGGCATTACAGGACGAGGTTTCGAAATTACTGAATCTGCACTATCGGGGCTAGCTACCCGGAATTCAGACTTTGCACTCGCTCAAATAGGTGAACAATTCGGTTTGGTTGGAACGATAAGCGTTATTCTGGGATTCTCCCTAATCGCTTGGCGCGGCCTCATAATCGCAAATTCGGCCTCGGACCGTTTTGGCAAACTGCTCGCATTAGGACTGACCTCACTCCTTATCGTCCAAGCAATGTTGCATATTGCTGTAAACGTCCGCCTGTTCCCTGCAACAGGTATCCCACTTCCCTTTATTTCGCTTGGTGGTTCCTCAATGGTCGCCGCATGCGCAATACTCGGATTGCTGATCAGCATCGCTTCAAGACACCCTGCAGATCCTCTCGAACGTTGGAGTGGAGAACGCTGGGTCTGAAAAAACACGCACAGGAAAAAAACTAAAATACCGCTCTCAATAAACTACGATGTAAGCGCAGGAGCCGCCGACTCTGCCGATTCAGGAGGTTCCGGAGTTTCGGGCGGTTCTGATGAATCTGAAGATTCCACGATACGTTCTATCTTGACCTTGTCTTCGGCGTAGTCAATGCGAATCGTGTCACCTTCTTGGTAGGTGGAATCCAACATTTCATCTGACAGTGGATCCTCAACCTGATTCTGGATCACACGACGCAGCGGCCTTGCCCCAAAGACTTCATCAAAACCCTCTTCACCAAGATAATCAAGCAACGCCGACGTTACCTCGAGCTGCATTGACTTGTCGCTCAAATTCGATCGGAGATCATTCAGCTGCAAGTCCACGATTTTTCGTATGTGATCTTGGTTCAGCGAATGGAAGACTACATGCTGATCGATACGGTTGATGAATTCAGGACGAAATACCCTCTTCATCTCTTCTTCAACGCGATCTTTCATACGTCGATACCGATCTTCAGCGTTCTTTTCCTCGTCAGCTGCGGTCGCAAACCCTACCCGTGAATCCTTGCGGATCAGATCAGATCCAACATTCGAAGTCATGATAATGATCGTGTTACGGAAATCGACCTTTCGCCCTTTTGCATCGGACAAATGACCGTCATCAAATATCTGTAACAACATGTTAAAGACATCTGGGTGTGCTTTTTCGATCTCGTCAAGAAGGATCAGACAATAGTTCTTTCGGCGAACTAAATCGGTGAGCTGTCCGCCATCATCATATCCGACATAGCCTGGAGGTGAACCTACGAGCCGTGAAACAGTGTGCTTCTCCATGAATTCAGACATATCAATACGAACAATATTATCCTTCGAGCCAAACATGAACTCGCCGAGCATCTGTGCTAAATAGGTCTTCCCTACCCCTGTAGGACCAAGGAACATAAAGACTCCAATTGGACGCTTTGGGTCTTTCAATCCAGCACTAGCGCGGCGAACTGCCTTCGATACGGCTCCTACAGCTTCTTCCTGACCGATCACTTCATCCTTCAGGTAGGTTTCCATCTCCAATAGACGTTGCGACTCTTCAGCAGCGATTCTAGTGAGCGGGACTCCAGTCCATTGTGAAATGACATCACGAATATCATCTTCGGTGACAATTACTTGATCGGCCTCGCGCTCACTTTCCATCTCTTTCTCAAGTTCTTCGAGCTCAGTCTGTAAACGCACCTCACGCTCTCGCAGATCAGCAGCAACCTCATACTGCTGATTTGCTATTGCATCATCCTTCTCTCGACGAAGGGTTTCCAGACCTTTCGCCACCTCACGAACTGCTGGTGGCGTAGCATATCGACGAATGCGGACACGCGCGGATGCCTCATCGATAAGGTCAATAGCCTTGTCCGGAAGAAAACGGTCAGCAACATAACGAGAGGACAACTCGGAAGCAGCCTGCAAAGCTTCGTCAGAAATCTTGAGTTTGTGATGCTCCTCGTATGCCGAACGTACACCTGTCAGTATCTCAATAGTATCTTCTATTGAAGGTTCATCGACCATGACGGGCTGAAAGCGTCGCTCTAACGCAGCATCACGCTCAATGTGCTTACGATATTCGTCAAGTGTGGTCGCTCCAACAGCTTGGATCTCACCACGAGAAAGTGCCGGCTTAAGAATATTCGCAGCGTCGACAGCTCCTTCAGCAGCACCAGCACCGACAAGCATGTGTAACTCGTCTATAAAGAGAACACAGTTCCCCGAAGATTTGATTTCCTCAATCACCTTCTTAAGACGTTCTTCGAATTCTCCTCGATATTTCGTTCCAGCGACAAGCAGGCCTATGTCGAGCGTGAGCATCCGACTACCGAGAATCGTGTCCGGTACCTCGCCCGCGACAATACGATGCGCAAGTCCTTCAGCTATCGCGGTCTTGCCAACACCTGGTTCTCCGATCAGCACTGGGTTGTTCTTGGTGCGTCGAGAAAGAATCTGTATAACTCGCTCAATTTCATCATCACGACCAACGATGGGATCGAGTTGTCCAGCTCGTGCCATTTCCGTTAGGTCGACTCCAAGTTGATCGAGTGTTGGAGTACGGGCCGAACGCTGTCCAGCAGCCGCTGCTTGCTGACCTTGCGGCTGATTCTGTGCCAGAATCCGAGTCGTTTCACCTCGAACCCGCTCAAGATTGACCCCAAGACTCTCGAGAACTCCGGCTGCTATCCCTTCACCTTCGCGTACGAGACCGAGCAATAGATGCTCAGTGCCTATGTAAGAATGAGAAAGTCGACGGGCTTCGTCGACAGCGAGCTCGATAACCTTCTTAGCACGAGGTGTCAGGCCAATTTCTCCAGTTGACTGCCGATCGCCGCGACCGATTATAAATTCAACTGCAGAGCGAACCTTATCCAACTCAACACCGAGATTCGACAGCACTTTCGCTGCTACACCATCACCTTCGCGAACGAGGCCAAGCAACAGATGTTCAGTACCAATGTAGCTGTGGTTAAAACGCTGTGCTTCTTCTTGCGCAAGGGTCAGCACCCTACGGGCACGTTCCGTGAACTTGTCGAATCGGTCAGCCATTCGGGGCTCCGTTCGTATCCGGATTTAAGGCTATCACAGGGGAATTTGAGCATCGATAACCAAGAGGCAAAAAAACTTCAAACTGCAAAACGACACTCTCTGCCTGCGGCAAGCCAGTAATCAATCAATCGCTCCATGGCCTAGTAAGATCTGCTTAAGTAGCTTGCGTTTCCGTATCCGCAGTCTCATTATCAGCCGAATCTTCCTCCGCTACGGTGTCAGATGACTCAGCAGCCGAATCTTCCTCCGCTACGGTGTCAGATGACTCAGCAGCCGAATCTTCCTCCGCTA
>Ga0310344_10000351_pt1 | contig 36605 bp, 33 predicted proteins | sample HC15DNA20200_MG_FD_203801 | JGI IMG/M metagenome (GOLD analysis project Ga0310344, IMG submission 203801) | Marine microbial communities from station ALOHA, North Pacific Subtropical Gyre - HC15-DNA-20-200_MG | ecosystem: Environmental > Aquatic > Marine > Oceanic | place: Pacific Ocean: North...
TGTTCAGATTTTGAGTTCTGAAGACGCACCTTCTGCTTCCTTCACCTTGACAGGAACAATCGGTTGCGAAGAAGAGAGTAAGCGAGATATATCACTAGAAGTCAACATTATTGGACATAGAATGTCCAGTGAAGAGCTGTTTTCTGTAATTTCTTGGGAAAAACCCTCGGTAATCAGTTTGACTCCAAATTATGAAGGAGACGGTGAAGTGACATATTCGATCGCCCTTGAAGGTGCGGCCTCCAGAATCGCGTCTGCCCAGACGCCTGCTACCCTATCCCCTGGAGACCCGATTGTATTAGATGTCGATCCAATGGGACTCCTTGAGCCAGCGATGCTTGCAAGGGGCACCATTGTACTCTCAGATAATCACGGGCATGAACATCGCATACCATTGCTTCTAGAGGCCGAATCTCCATTCACAGGAGATGGCTGGCTGGCTTGGTTCGCAGAGCCCTCCAATGGCCTACTTGTTATCTCGATACTTCTAGCAATATCAATTGTCACCGGCGGTCGCAGAGAGTAATCATCTCCTATTCGGATTACTCCATCTAGAATCTGGAGGCGGCCTTGAAATCGAAATGTAGGCCCAAGAATCATTGATCTGCAAAGGATGTAACCACGTCTTTCCAACTCCTGATGCCAATCTAGAGGCCAGACAGGCTCCTTCCCAATCCGAAGGAGCTTCTGCGGGGTGTACGACTAGCCATGGCGCATGCTCCTCACCCAGTGGTCTGTCGTAACATCTCCATCTAGTTCCGTACTTGAACCCGGGCCTACAGTGAAGCCCTCTTGATAACAGATCAAATAGTATGCTAGACCCCATCGACAAAAGCTCTCCACCATCGGAGTAAACCAATTCACATGTGATTGAATCCAACATTCGGCCGTTTGGGTGTGGAATCCCAATCCTCTCGTTAGGCCATATATTTGCATCCAGAATAATTACGCCACCATTGGCCAGTGGCTTAAACTCCCTATCACTGATATTTCTGATGCCCGCTTCATCCAAATCCCCCATATCTCCGCGAGGAGATTCAATGCTTACACGGTATGTAACGACTGATGTTTCATCATCGACAACAATCACCTCAGCAATTCTATTCATCGAAGTAACTTCCTCGGCCCAGACTTGTAAATCCTCAATATCGAGTTCAGCGCTGGCGTGAAACCATCTAATCTCAGAGACAGGATCTTTCTCTCTGGGATGTTTATCCGAGGGCCATCTCGCAGCCCATGTCGAATGAGATGACTCAACACCCAGAACACTAAGATTATTCTTTAGAACAATCTTATTTCCCGGGACCCTAAGGGCTTCTATTATTGATGCTTCATCAATAATTCTGGTGTTTTCGATTACAGCCTCTGCCATCCAATCTGGATGTGGAAGTTCTATGTGCCTATGTTCGTGACAGAAAATGACCTCTGCTCCACTTAGCAGCAGACCCAACTCACCCATTGGCCTACCAATTGCCGATTTTGACCACAGTCTGTCGGATGCCTGGCCAGAGTAGATCCAACCCTCGGGGTGCTTCTCCACGGCTTCGCCATAAGGTTCCTAACTTGAGTTCAACGGTGGCAAACATCATTCACATCACGCACTACGGAGTATCATGGATGACGATATAGATAGAGCATCGGTTCTGTCAAGATTAAGTGACATGCTGGACTCTATGGGTGAGTCGAAGGTGACATTGATTGGAGATGTTATGTTGGATAGATTCCATCACGGATATGCGAATAATCTGGATTCCACAGCACCGGTTCCTGTGTTGAAGATAATGCGCACAGAAGAAACACCAGGGGCTGCAGCCCACATCGCCTTGGGCCTCAGATCTCTAGGGATGCAAGTTAGCCTCCATTGCTGTGTTGGCGACGATAGAGAGGGTAGAACAATTGTTACTAAATTATCCGAACACGGTATATCTTCTGATGGTATTCAAACAGTTCCAGAGCGGAGCACGCTGACTAAGATTCGATTCTATGGCAGTAGGGAAAGTCTGCTCGAAGAAAGTCAGATATTATTGCAAGCCGATCGAGGCCCCCGCGACATGATATCCGATGACATTAGGCAAACAGTCGCTCAGGGTGCAATGTCCCAGATCTCCAATAGTTGTGCGGTTGTACTGTCGGATTATGATAAGGGAGTATTGGATACAGACACATCTTTGATGCTAATAGCAGCAGCCAAGAGGGCCGCATTACCAGTCATCGCTGACCCGAAATTAACAGGCTTAGACAGGAGTGCAGGAGCAGATGTCGCCCTTTTTGAGAACCGCGGACTTAATCTATTGGCCCGAAGACAGGGGATTACTGACCAAGCCAAGGCTGCAGAAGACCTAATTTCCCGTTACGGCTGGCAGGCTCTCCTAGTTCTGAGAGGTACTGAAGGAGTTACATTGTATCGTGCTAATGAAGAACCTTTGCACATTCCTTGCATGTCTCCCTCAGCAGTCCAGCAGATCGGTCTGCATGATGCGGCGGCAACAGCACTAGCTGCCGCCCTAGGAAATGGACTCACGATGATTGATGCGGCCACTTTGGCAGCCGCCGCCTGTGACTGTATATTGGCTGCAGAAGCTAGTCGCGAATTCGTAGATAAGGAGACACTGAGGCTCTGGATCGATGAGTTGTCCTGGCAACTACGTATCTCAGATAGATGAAAATCATCTATGCATCGAATTCATTACTGGCTCGTATCGCCACTAGTTCATGAATTCCAGAATCATTGTCATTGCAATGGTTTTTGCAACTGCTATTCTCATGATATCCCCCTCAGCTAGTGCAGACTCTCAAGACCCCCCAATTATAGGATTTGATTTCGATAATGGCCTATCTGCCAATGAATCAATCACTTTGACTGGAAGTGTTGAGTTCTACTCAATGCCAGACTCAGTTGACTGGATCATAAGTTCTGACCATCATAATTTTGATGGCTCGATTACTGATTCACTACAGGAATTGGAATCATTGTCTGAAAGATCGAAATGGTCTTGGCAAATTGACTTGGAGATTGACGACTATCCTGTTTGCACTTGTTACTTGACGATAAGTGCGAGCGTGGGAGAGTCGACTTGGAGCGAGACTAGAGTTCTATTCATGGGGGACACCTTGCGCTCAGGACTGATTGTTGACTCTCCAAGAGAAGGCGATTGGGTACACAATTCTGTGGATGTTAGTGGTTGGAGCATGCACCCAACTGTATGGGCGAGCCCTGAAACTAGATTCTTCACTTCACCTTCCTCCAGTTCTACAGATTCCTGCTCTTCTGAGGCCGATTCAGACCTATCTTCGTTGTTATCAGTGGTCAATATACAAGGTGATTACCAAACTACATTGGATATCTCTTCGCTTTCTGATGGTTGGCATTCTATGTTTATTGAGAATTATGATCCATCAGGAGTTGCCTTTTCACAACAGTGTGTGCCAATTAGAGTAAATAACGCACCACCTGAGATAATCATGAGCATAGAGGAGCAGTATACAGAGAAGCCCGGAGAGATATTGTTTGATGCTAGTGCTTCAGATGATACATATTGGGGCAGAGAGAAGTTGGAATATACCTGGATTCTACGAAAACCATCGCATAGCGGCCAAACTCCAGTGAATATCCAATTGCAAGGTAGTACCTATTCGATGCCCTCGGATGGCGGAGGGAGTTATTCCTTGACACTATTAATCAAAGATTCAGGAGGAGTCACTTCCACTTCTGAATTCATATTTGAAATAGAAAATGTAGTGCCTACAGCCATCGCCAGTCTGGATGGCTTAGAGTTGGTAGATGGCGACAAAATGAAACTTAGCAGGGGGGATATGTGGCTCTTGGATGCTTCAGAATCAACAGATTCTGCCAACGATATCGCCAAGTTAAGATGCGTTTGGAAGATTGATTACGAGCCTGTTTATGAAGGATGTCAGAGGGAACTGTCGTGGCCTTCTGAAGCTGGTGATGAAATCATTCTGACGCTTGAGGTGATTGATGATGATGAGGATTATGGAAGCATCTCGATACTTCTGATTCACCCTGATGCCAACGAATCTCTACCTTATCCAGTCATTGTTCTGGTTGCATCGGCCTTATTCATGATATCAGCCATTTTCCTCAGATATCGTTCTGCTGATGATGCTTCAGAGATTCCTAGTTGGGATTCTTCACCAGACAAGTAGAATCCCTCATAAGCAACCCTCAGTAGAACAGCGATGGAGATTGTATGGCCCTAACCTTCCCAGTATCTGAATACACGGAGAGACAATCTGCATTCTTGGGCCAACTGCCTAGTAATTCACTTGTTCTAATCCCCACAAATCCTAAATCTATTAGATCTAACGATACGCATTACCCATTCAGAGCAAATTCGTACATGCTATACCTGTGTGATTGGAATGAGTCTGACTCGGTTTGGATGGCAAGTAACTCTACTGGTGAATGGGAAACCACTCTTTTTGTTTTGCCTAGAGATACCAAAGCAGAGATTTGGGAAGGCAGGAGAGTTGGCCCAGAAGGGGCTGCTAAGTACTGGCCAGTTGACAAGGCACATTCTATCGCGGACCTTAGAGAAGTGATAAGGCCTCTACTGGAGGATTGCAGTGTAGTATTCTCTATAGCAGGCTTAAACTCTGAGATTGATGCTTTGCTAAACGACTCCGGTATAGAAATATCCAACCCTAAATCGTATTTAGATGCCCTCAGGGTAATCAAATCAGAAGCAGAAATCGAAATTATGCGTAAATCATCTGATTTAGCATCAGAAGCACATATCTTGGCAATGAGGGAAGGCAACCCCGGTGTCGGAGAATGGCACCTTCAGTCTGTGATTGAATCGTGCTTTACTTCGAATAACGCGCAGTGGGCATATCCATCGATTGTAGGAGGAGGTGATAATGCTGCAATACTGCACTACAACACAAATCAGGAATCGGTTAAGGATGGCCAATTGGTTCTGATTGATGCCGGATGTGAAGTACAGGGTTATGCCTCAGATATCACCCGGACATGGCCAGTGAACGGTAGATTTACGGACACCCAAAGGGAAATCTACGAACTAGTACTAAAGTCCCAAATCGCTGCCATAGAAGCCTGCAGACCAGGTGCTCGCTGGATAGAATTTCATGATGCTGCTTCAAAGGTTATTGCCCAGGGCCTAATTGATTTGGGAATATTGGATTGCACTTTGGAAGAAGCGATAGGGGATCCCAATGAGTTCGATGGCCCTTACCGAAATTACTTCATGCATGGCACCGGTCATTTCCTAGGGCTCGACGTTCATGATGTAGGTGGTGGACGACAGGGCGATAATGACCCAGGTCCCGAACTTATGCCTGGTATGGTGATAACTGTGGAGCCAGGGCTTTACTTCGGGAGCTGGAGAACAGATGTTAAAATCCCGAAGAGGTATGCTGGGATAGGTGTTAGGATAGAGGATGACGTTCTCGTCACAGTGGATGGGCCTGTGGTACTGACTTCTTCCTGCCCTAAGGAAATCTCCGAGTTGGAGGCAATCATCGGTCAAGAGGGGTGAGTACTTGTCCCAATGGCAGCAGATACTGCATACTCAGACTGGGCATTCGCCACCTAGGCTCAGCATCGAAGACGCTTCAATACTCTATGATGAAGCCGATTTAACTGAGTTAATGCATGTTGCATCAATCCATCGTAGACTTAGAGTCCCCGGAAATCATGTAACCTACTTAGTAGACCGAAATGTGAACTACACTAACGTATGTACAATTAATTGTCATTTTTGTTCATTCTACAGGCCACCGGGTCACTCTGAAAGTTACCTCCAGACAGTGGATCAGATTAGTCAGAGAATCTCTGAGTTAGAGGATATTGGCGGCTCTCGAGTATTAATGCAAGGCGGAGTTCATCCCGAATTAGATCTGGAGTGGTATACTAGTATAATTCATGAACTAAGATTAAGACATCCTTCAATAGATTTAGATTGCTTCTCTCCTATTGAAATTGAAGGCATCTCAGAGATATGTGGACTGCCTACTGAACAGGTATTAAGAGAACTTCAGGAAGCAGGAATACACGGTCTTCCAGGGGGTGGTGCAGAGATGCTAGTTGACGACGTCCGTCTCGATATCTCTCCAAAGAAAGGGTCGGCAGAGAATTGGTTACGTGTGATGCGCGAGGCTCAATACCTAGGTCTAACTACATCGGCAACAAATGTGATAGGTTTTGGAGAGACAAATTTGCACCGATTAGAGCATATGGACAAAATTAGATTACTACAGGACGAAACACTGTCAAAAGGTCTCAAAGGCTTCACTTCATTCATCGCTTGGCCGGTCATGTTAGAGAACAACTCGTTTGGTAAGCGAGGTCGAGGCACTAACAGATACACTTTGGGAGCGGGCTCTAATGAATACCTGAGACACGTAGCAATATCTAGGATATTCTTCGATAATATCTACCATATCCAAGCATCGTGGCCTACTATGGGAATGAAAGTGGCTCAGATGGCACTTTTTGCCGGAGCTGATGATATAGGTTCAACAATGATGGAGGAAAATGTGGTTTCCTCTTCAGGTACTAGCAAGATGCAAGCTTCTGAACGTGAGCTTCAATCTGTAGTATCGAGGGCCGGATATATTCCAGTTAAGCGTGATTCAGATTACAATTTATTGGATACAATAATTACCGAAGAGGAACTATTCTCCCCTCCCCCTACTCAACCCAACTGATCGGCGGATTCTGTTCTGCCACTGCGTACAGGCATAGTAGGAATTGGAACTAACCCTCCTCGTTCAGGAATTAGAATTGGTTTGACCCATTTCATTCTAGTTCCATCATCACGAACAGCTTCGATTACTAGTTCCCAGTGAATTGCAATTAGTGCAGAATATATTGAACCCGGCCAGATATCAGAAGGGCCTGGAAGATTCAATCTTCCAGTTTCTCCAGCAAGTCCAATCCATTCACCAGAAGCCATCACTCTTAGTGGCTCTAGAAGGAGCAGCCTCTGATGTGCAACAGCTAGGGGAATCGCTTCTCCAACACCAGTCCCCAACTCTTCTCCAGAAGTGATTCTTCTGTCTGGAAGACTAGTTGACATTCCCGGAGAGGATTGCCGCCCTTCTTCACGTTCGAGGGCTTCCAAGACTTTCTCCCTCTCTGGTACAATCATTCCAACCTGAATTCGAGCCCTTTGTAGCATTACATCTACCGGTGATTGTTTTAGCCATAGTTCTAGATTATTCGATTTGATTTCAGTCGAAGTGACAATATCTTCTAGTGGTTTAGAGATGTACCTGTTTTGCCTTCGAATGTCTCTTAGGTTGGCCACTATTCTGAGAATAATTGGAACTGCGAATAATGGAAAAGAAAAGAACAACAATTTGGGATAGTCAAGCGGACCTATTCGATAAGATCCTGCAAATGATTCCGATAACAAACCGCTAGCAACTAGACTAGGCTCTAAACTATGGATAAGCAGTGATAGGATGATAATTAGAACCGCAGGACGGATTGCTTTTCTGGCTAGTGAATGCAGAGGGTCAGGCTCAATATACCACCCACTTCTCGACTTTGTTATGAAATCAAATGGAAATCTCGAAATTTCACATTCTAGGGTGGGGAAATCATCATCCGCCTTTGTCGAACGCCACTCAACTTTCCAATTATCATCTTGGCCAATTGAGAAGGCAGGAGGGGCTTCCTGCTCGGATTCAACGATTACTTCTACAATTGGAATTCCTTGAGGATTAACACTTGCATGTTCGAATGGAGGAAACCTTAGTCTCTGAACTGAGCGGAACATGATTAGCCCCATAATACGGCCTTAATCGCTCTCTTAGCCAGTGATCTAAATTCAGGCACCTCACGAAGCATTTGCATTCCCAAAGGAATTGGGTTCTCAATTTCTCCAACCTCATTAATCAATTCAGTAACTTCAGGCTTTGACCACACCGAGAACACTTCATCCAATTCCTGATCATTCATCTGAGTAAGGAATGCATCTCTAAGCGCCCTTGCTCTCAATTGTTCCTTCCGAATCGGTTTGTGGTTTTCGGTTACAATTGTTTCAAACTTGGATTGTGTTATTTCACCCCTAACTCTCTTCAATAGATCAGGTACCGTTGTTTCCACATGCATGAAACCCGGACCTATGCCTCCGCCGGTAGTTGGCTTGCATAGTCCGGCTGCATCTCCAAAGAGCATCACTCTACCTTTGAGTGGATGCTTTACTAAGCCGCTGGGAACTGGGCCACAGAAGCGCCCTACCTCCCTACAAGCTGAGAATCTGTGAGACCATTGCGGTTCATGCATCAGAGTATTCAGAAGTTGTTCAGGAGATCTCCCTCCAAGTAATTCCGCTTTACTCCATGCACCTATTCTTGTTGTGTCTCCGGAAGGAATCGCCCAAGCAAAAAATCCCGGTGCGATCTTAGAGCCTGTGTACATGTCCAACTTACCAATCTCTCCGACATAACCTGTAACTTCGAGTTGGAAACCAATCATCATCTCTTTCGGACGACCCATCCTGAATTTTCTTCTCACCCATGAGTGAGAACCATCAGCCCCGCATAGCATTGAACATCTAAGATCAACATCACCCGTAGGAGTTGAGATTGTGATGCTAACGCCATCACCATCCTGCTCTGCTGATTTCGGACTGCTAGATAACCAAAGTTCGGCACCCGATTCTAATGCCGATTCAACAATTGCTTCATCAAACATTTTTCTGCATACACTCCAAGTTCTGACAGTATCTGGAGATCCAATTGAGACTACCTCGCCCGAGGGCCCATGAATCCTAGCCCCCCATATTGGTGTGAGTACAGTATCGTGTAAACCAATCAGTTCCATAGCCCCCGGATTAACTAGTCCAGCGCACTGGAACGGCCTTCCAATCTGAGCATGTTCTTCTATGATTAGTACAGACGAACCTCCTTCGGATAGCCGACGAGCTAGTAGCCCACCAACCGGCCCGGCTCCGACGACAACGAAGTCGTAATCCATGGCATAGGCCTCTTAGCCATCCGTTTTGAGTCCTGCCTAGTAACTGTATCTAGGAACGCCTTCTCCTAGATCTTCCTCTTCGCCCCTTAATCTTCGAGATTATATCGCTGGCGGTCGACTTAGTCAACTCTGAGATGTCCCTTGCACCCACTGTTGCTAATATCTCGGAGAGTGGTTTCTCATTCTGCTCAGCTAGTTTTTTGATTAGTTCCACCTGTGATTCTGTTGCTGGCAAACCCCTAGTCAACTCTATCATTTTACCAATCAATTCGCTTGCAGTTCCTTCGCCACCACCTGTCAAGGCAGACATTTCACTAACTCCAGCAAGTTTGAACGCTTCATCTAGGTCCATTTCCAATTGGTCAGCAAGTTTGACTATCAGAGAACTCTGTTTCTCACTAGGGGGGTAGCCAAAACTTTCCCCTATTTCCTGCAACTTTTCAATGACTGTTCGCGCTTCATCACCAGTAATCTCCTCAATCGTCTTGCCAGACAACAACTCATCCCTCATTTCAGATTCAAGATGAACCAAACGTGACTCAATCAATGCCTTCTGTCTGGGAGTTGCAGTTTGTTTTCTGATGGTCAGAGCATTGTTGTGCATATCCCTGAATTGAGTGACGAAACTGTCCCAAGCATCAGGACCATTCTGTGAACCTGTTTCAACATGGTCCAGAATTCCTTCCATTTGGGATGTGAAATCGGGAGTGAACAGTCCAAATTCTTCGTCTTGTTGATTGTAGAATGGAACCACATCTATCCACAACATTCTACCATCATCTGTTGGAATCAATGAACTTCCGTCCAATTCTACGTATCCTCTTCCAGTGAGTTTCTGGATGGTACTAACATAAGTCGATGGCCGACCAATCTCAGCAGTTTTCATGGCCTGAACAATTGAACTCTCTGTGTACCTTCTAGGCGGCTTTGTTTGATCTGTAATCATTCTTGGACTTTCTTTACTCTGCTCAATAGGCCACTCCGCGCCTGCTTCAAGGACATCCTCGGGTGGTTCAGTTTTCACATCAGGGTTAAATTGCGAAAATACCGCTTCCCAACCACTGTGTGTTCTCCAAGATGCCGTCCCTCTGAGGGACTTCTCGCAACCCTCTACTTCAGCCTCTATATCTCGCCTCTCTCTGATAGATTGAGACATTTGGCTGGCAGCAAAACGGGCCCAAATCAGAGCATATAGGCGCTTCTCATCTGTCGAGGCATCAATAGAGACAATATCTGGCTTACTGGGGCGAATAGCCTCGTGTGCATCTTGGACGTTTGATTTTCTTTTAGCATCCTTTCCAACTACACCCTTGCCTAGATAATCATCACCATATTTCTCACGAACATATTGCCTTATCTTCGTACGCGCATCGGGATTGGTTCTAGTCGAATCCGTTCTGATGTAAGTTACATATCCAGATTGATAGAGTGTAGAAGCCACACGACTTGTCTTAGATACTGACCACCCCAGAACTGAGTTTCCAGCTTGAAGCATGGTATCGGTGGTGAAAGGAGGCTGAGGGTTCCTCTTCGTGAGACCCTCCTTCACAGAAGTAATAGCCAATTTTTCACAAGAATTGAGTGCATCAAACGCAGATTTAGCAAGGACATCATTGGATGTCCTATCTGCTCTGTGTTTGCCCGAGTCGTCAAACCATGCTCCACTATCTTCCTTCTCGTGAAATCTTACGTTGAATCTGATGCCATTACTATCTGCATGCACGCTATGATATTCTATAGGTACGTGAGCTTCTCTTTCGATTTCTCGCTCTACGATGAAACCAAGAGTGGGAGTCTGGACCCGCCCCATCGAAGTTAGTCTCCATGACTTGCTGAATCTAGAGCATCTGTATCCGACCAGCCTATCCATGAATCTTCTAACTTTAGCGGCATCAACGAGATTGGAATTGATTTCACTGGGATTTGAAATAGAATCTGAAACTGCGGTCTTGGTTATCTCGTTGAAGGCGACTCTGTAGATTTTGGGAAATTCGGCGAAAAGAATACTCAATCTCCATGCGATAAACTCGCCTTCTCTATCAGGATCAGTTGCTATGTATACCTCTTCTACTCCAGATTTACGTGCCCTAGAAAGTATAGAATTCACAACTCTTTCAGCACCATCAGTCCAATCCCAAGGAGGCTCAGGCAACTCTCCCTTACTCGCTGCCCACATTGCTTTCGATCTTTGCTTAGAACCATTACCAGATGGAAGATCTTGTACATGTCCATTGCATGCTTCTACAATCCAGCCCTTGCCAAGATAACTCTTGACAGTACGTGCCTTAGCACCTGATTCAAGAATCATCAACTTCATTTTGCCATCCCGTCAGTATGTCATTTGCAGACTCAACCGACTGATTGCAGCGCCGACTCCGACCCTGTATAAACATGAGTGACCAGTGATTGAGACAACGCCCGCACGAGCGCGCGCGTGCGCGAAGCGGAACTATGCTAACCTTCGTCTGGACAACGACTCGTCCCAGGGTAGTTCAGCTGCAGGACCGGCACATCCAACACATCCTGGATACCCAGCGATGGCAAGTTCTAACATCACTTTGAGGTACCTTCTCCAGATGTCAGGTATATCTCCTGGTATCCAGATAACATCATCGGTTGGCTCCCTCCCACCAATTCTCCCATTAGGAGGTTCGGGAAATTCGATGCAGATGGAATTACGATTGACTTTGATTTGATTAACTGCAATTATGAGAGTCGGGGAAACATCACCCAGTTTTGCAGAAAGCGAATCAATATCCTCACTGTATAGGCCATCGGCTTCGAAAGTAACCTCCGAACTTTGAAGGGTTCTACGTGCTAGTTCGCTTATCGCCGCAGCCTCAAATGTGGCACGCACAGACCCGCGATGCTACGCAACGCTTGAAGTGTACCTCTCAGCGCATTCGCACGATGGGGCTGCCATACAGCGTATTCGTACGCCCTATGTTACGCTTCGTTGATTCAGAGACCGCACATTCATTGTCAATGAAAGCCCTCAGAACTTTTGGCCAGAGTGGATTGGGCCAGAGGACTCTGAGTACTGTCTATAGATCTCCAGAATTGCCGATCCATGTTTTCGGACGGTTATTCCATCACCCTCTAGGTCTAGCAGCAGGATTCGACAAGGGAGCAGAAGCACTGTCTGCATGGCCAGCCCTCGGCTTCTCTTGGATTGAGTACGGTGGAATTACTCGTTTTCCTCAAGATGGAAATCCGAAACCAAGGATGTTCAGATCTGACCGTCACGGGGCTTTAGTCAACCGAATGGGATTCAATAATCCAGGGGCAGCCGTAGTTCGTGACAGATTGATTGAGAGGAGAGCTTCTGGCAGGTGGCCGAAAACACCAGTCGCTGCAAACATTGGGCGTTCAAAGAAAACACCCAATGAAAGTGCTGCTAGTGACTACTCTCAGACTCTCGAGATATTATGGAATCATGCCGACATGTTTGTTCTCAATATTTCATCCCCTAACACTCCGGGACTGAGGGACTTAGCAGATTCGGATTATCTATCATCCATTGTAACTGAGTGTAAATCTATGGCCGATAGGAAAGGAGGGGGTAAACCAATTTTGGTCAAAGTATCTCCAGATGCTAGTAACGAGGAAATCTTGTCTTCAGCACATTCCGCTCTAAGGTCAGGTGCAGATGGATTGGTTGCGATCAACACCTCTATGCATAGACCAGTCCCTAGGAACGCAGTCTCGAGAGGTGTTTTTGCCGAGGCTGGAGGAATCTCTGGTAGGCCTCTTCAGAACAGGTCGAAGGAAGTCATATCACTATTATATTCAGAAGTTGGCGATTCCATACCTATAGTTGGAGTTGGTGGCATTGAGTCTACAGAATCTGCATGGGAAGCAATAACATCTGGAGCATCGCTAATCCAGTTGTATTCAGCTTTAGTTTTCAAAGGACCGTCCGTTGTCAGTTCCATTGTTAGAGGGTTGAAGAAGAAGGTCAAGCAGAACGGCTTCGTTAGTCTTGAAGAGGCCATAGGGTACGAGATGCCTTGACCAGCCAATGGAAACTCTATTCTATGTCAATGATAGGTTCGTAACATGGCAGGTACAAGAGCATCCAGATTAGGCTTGGTCGCTGTTTGTATGGCCGTCTTGGTCGCCTTGATGTTTATCAGTGTAGATCCAGAAACTCAATACTATATCGATGAGGTAATGGATTCACCTCAAGATTACGAAGGCGACGTCCACATGCGTGGGCAAGTCGGCCCGGGTACAATAGATTCCGCAACCTATTCATTCATACTCATAGGTATAGAACATTCACTCAGCGTAGACTATTCTGGTGCTGCTATTCCCGATGGCTTTGAGGAAGGCCATACTATCGCAATTAAAGGCCAACTAATGAATACGGACGCGAGTTGGATTTTGGTGGCCAATGAGATTCAGACAGGGTGTCCTTCGAAGTATTCAGAGTAATTTTCATGATTTTCCATTAGGGATTTGTTGATATGCGTCGATAGAGCGGCCAAGTCGGGCTAGGGGGGGTGTTGACGTACTCTATTTTCCTCAAATCGTCGAAAAAGGGGGCCTGAAGTCCGAGGGCGGCGAAGACGAGCCGACGATGACCCTGCGGTTGACGTCGATGCCTCGCCCCCAAGAGATCCAGGTTGGCTGGAATCGCTCCCGGAGGGGAGCGAGGACTGTCTCATACCCGGGAACCAGGTCAGGCGCGGAAGCGAGCAGCCCGACTGGGGACGCTGGATGCCTTGGGACAGCGGGGCGGAGGAGATCGTGGATTAGGAATCGAAGGTGACGATCGTCCACCGAGGACATGCCCACTACAACGATGATGAATCTAGGCCACCCATTCTACATACAGTATCGAAATGGTCAGATGAAACTGGTTGTACTGAAAGTCTCTGACCTCTTTGCAACAAAGGCATACCCTCTAACTCGACATTTTCTCTCATGTCCCCTAGAGCTACAATTTCGCACAGTTCTTTCACAGGTTCGATATCTACCATCATCCACCTGGGATTTTCCGGTGAGGACTTTGGATCAAAGTAATTTGACTCTGGATCGAGTGCAGTAAAATCAGGGTATGCCTCCTGGCAAACTCTAGCAATTCCTGCTACATGTGGCGGTTTGCAGTTTGAGTGGTAGAATAGAACAAGGTCCCCAATTTTCATATCATCCCTCATAATATTCCTAGCCTGATAATTCCTTACTCCATCCCAATGAGTCTCTCCATCTTCAACCAATTGTTCCCAAGGATATACATGCGGTTCACTCTTCATTAGCCAGAATGCCATGGTCATACGATGCACAGATGGTGCATAATGTATCTCACCATGTATCGTCCGAAATTCCCATGAGAAGTGTGGCATCTATCGCATCCGCTTCATCCTTAGCCATCGCTCTTCTTAGGCCCGCAGTCTTGACCATAGTCTCCACACCACCTGTCAAACTAACATTATTTTTGATTAGCAACGAGAAGACCGCTGGTAGCAAAAGCAAAGCAGAGAGTGCTGCAACTACTAGTAGAATGATGACCACAGTAACGAACGGCTTTATGGCAGCAATAGGAATCAAATACGCTGAGAATAACCCGAATGCAGTAACTGTTACCGCCTCAAACAAACTCATTCCAGTACTAGCACATGCTAGCCTTACGGCTTCAATAGTACCACCTTGATCTTTGACACGATTAGCGATATGGATTGAGAAATCGATACCAACTCCGACTAGGATTGACCCAACCATCACAGTAACTAGGGAGAGCGGAACTCCTAGGGAGTCCATGGCTAACCATTGCATAGCTACAGTAAATCCTACGGGGACCGTTGTCAGTAGTGCAAATCGTAAATCTCTGAAAACTAAGCCCAAGGCTAGAATGGTGAATAATAAAGCGAAACCTAGAGAACTCCATTGTGAATCAACAATTAAGCTGTTTACCGCAATAGTTACCGAAGCAACCCCAACTAAGTCCGATGCCTTTACGCCCTCAGTAACATCTACCCAGTGATTGACCTCATTGGTTGCAATCTCAGTATTCTTGACATCCATAAAGGGCATATCGATGTAGATCAGGCTCCGTTGGAAATCAGATGATATGAACAACTCCCGCATCTCTATGGTCATGCTATTGTAGAATATGTAAATCAGGAAGTTGTGAGCCTGATCATCACCCGAAGGTGCCCCATCCAAAGCACCCAATGTTTCCCAAAATGAACCATTACCAGCAACTTCCCTACCAAAAATAAATCCTACAACATCCTTGATTTGGTCTGGCAATGGCCATTCTTCAACAAGATCGACAACTGACTGTCCCGAGACGTTCACGCCTACTGCAATGGCTTTCATCAGGAAAACAATCGACACGGCAGTAGTCTGATTCACTCGATTGCAATTCTGCTCCAAAGCCTCTATTCCTTTCAGACTGTCATAGGGGTCATTCATATTGACATCCAGTAGGGATGGGTCAGCACCCAAGTTTGCATCATCAATCAATAAGAACCCTGGTTGGCCAGCCTCAAATTCATCAGAATAAGTCTTCATTTTCTGAACAGCCTTTACTGGTAATCCATCTGCGCCCTATGAAGGTGCCATTTCAAGCAGATCGATATTTTCCTCAACATTTTCTCTAGAGATGCCTGCTGAAATAATCATGGCAACAATAAATACAGCTAATGCCGTTTTGGTCCACTTGATTGGAATACCCACTGCTCCCATGAATAATTTTGGAGGTGGGTGTGAAGGTTTTTTCAAATCTAGGATCATGGTTAGATTAGGTACCATGACCATGGTCATTATGTAAACAACAACAATACCTCCGGCTAATGCATAACCTACAGTTTTGATTGGGGCCATTGTTGTGAAAGTTAGTGAATAGAAACCAATGATTGTGGTGATAGCAGAAAGAAGAACTGCCCGACCTGTAGAACTTAATGCAGCCTCCATCTTTTCTCTAGGCGTTCCACTGGCCTCTGCATATCTATTGGTGATATGGAGTCCGTATGATACGCCTAATGCAAGAACAATCGGACCTACGATAATAACGGTCATTGTGACCTCGTAATCGGTGAAGCCAATGATGCCCAGGGTAATCCAAACAGAGCAAAGTGTAGGTAATCCTGAGATGATTACAACTTTGAGGCCCTGTACGAATCTTATCCTACCTGTCTGCAATAGGTCGCAGTGGAAGAGGAATAGTCCCAAAGCAACGGCAATACCTCCAATAGGAAATACCTTCCAAAATAGTTTGAATGACTCTTCTGTTACTGCGCTAGTAATTGGAACTGGGCCTGTTAGCGTCATTACGAGACTCTTCTCAGACCACCCATTCTGAAGTGCTAGAGAGTCAATGGTCTGTTGAGTATCAGAAATTAACTCAGAGATTTCGAAATCATCAACCCCATCCCGATCTTTATCAGATTGAATTCCAATAATAATTACAGCCCTATTCCAACCATGCCCTGAAGTTTCAATATCAGTAATTCCATCTCCATTAGTATCTCTACCAACATCACGTACTAACTTGTTAAGCGCGTTTTGTGGCATCTCACCTAATATCTGGTCAACTCTTTGCTGATCAGGAATACTATAGCTCCCAATAATCCCCTCTTGCTGGTCGATTGTTTCATTGAAATCGTCAGTCAACTCTTCGTTCCCAGAAGCCTCCGCTAATGCTGCAAATGTAGCCTTTGCAACTCTACCAGCGCTAGAATTTACTTCTTTAATTACTGTAGAAATCGATAGTAGGTAGATGATATTGTCTTGACCACCGCGGTCATTGCGAACGTGATTCAACTCTTTCTCTAATGCATCAATTTCCTCTAGTATTTCGACAGTTGTTACATTAAGCTCATCCGACTCAACATAAATTACCATCACATTGGTAGTCCAATTTTGCTCAACGCTAGCGAGTTGCTGAGTTACAGGATCGCCTTCGGGCAAATAGACTTCAAGGTCTCCGTTGACATTCAGCGCAGATTCTTCTTGACAGTAGTCAGGATTGTCGAATCCCTCTCTACAATCGAGGACACCGGAGTGAAGTGAAAAGAAACCCGTAACTAGAAGACAGATTGTAACTGTGATTACCGGTGCGCGAGTTAAAAGGCTCGTTCCCGATGCATTGGAAAGCTCTCTGCGGATAGCGTTAGGGATTCTTTTCAAAGCACTTATTGCACTCTCAGAATCTACGTTGGTTATCGCCTCTTTACCAGTAGAAATCTTTGAGCTAATATCCTCACGAACTCTGTCAATTGCACTGCCGCGAGTGTCACCTCCGGTATCGTCTCCTTCCATATCTCGATGCCTTGTGCCCGCGGAGGGAACTTCAACCCCACGCAACTAAGATTTCTCAGGATAGCGATTCTGACCCGCAATAAATTGCGGGAACGGTCAAGAAGAGACTATCTCACGGAGAGACCGGAAGTGATTCGGTGGGCGGGCCCAGCATACCTGACAAGCGGTGGTCAGTTGATCTCGAGAAGCGAATCCAACACGAGCACTATGGGCAAGGGTACGAGGAAAGATATGCCTTTGATCCCAAGAGCGAGCGCGAGATTTTCATTATCGACACCCCTCCTCCTTACCCAAGCGGAACTTGGCATATTGGAGCGGTTGCGCAATACAGCATGATAGATGTTATCGCAAGGAGTCAGAGACTTCTCGGCAAGGAAGTCAGATTCCCATGGGGAGTGGACAGAAATGGAATAAATATCGAATTCACTGTAGAGAAGAAGCACGGACGAAAAATGAGGACTTATGATAGACTGGAGTTTCTCAAACTGTGTGAAGAAACTATTGAGCCTTATACTCAAGCAATGAGAGAGACTGCTAAGCGAGTGGGCCTTTCTTGCGACTTCGAGAACGAATACCTGACAGATTCTTCAGATTTCAGGGCAGTTTCACAATCCATCTTTGTTGATTTGTTCAAGCGAGGCGACATCGTTGAGGATCTACGCCCGAATATCTATGATCCCGTAGAAGGGACCACAATCGCAGACGCTGAGGTGCAGCGTGTAACCAGAGAGACATTGCTCTGCGACGTGCGTTGGACTACTGAAGATGGCCAAGACGTAGTGATATCAACGACCAGACCAGAGATGATTTGCGCTTGCGGGGTAGTCGTAGTCCATCCAGACGATCAGAGATATGCCAGTTTAGTCGGGAAGAAAATTTCTCTTCCTATGCCAGTATCTGGTAGGTCTACCGATGTCGAGATAGTAGCTCACCCATCGGTGAAGATGGATTTCGGCAGTGGAGTTCTGATGGTTTGTTCTTATGGCGATCAGAACGATGTCGCCGTGTTTAGGGAGTTGGGACTTACTCCTCATGTTGCGATTGGATTGGACGGTTGTATGACTGATATTTCTGGACCGTTGTCGGGCCACCTAGTAGAGGAGGCTAGAGAGGTTGCCATTGAGATCCTTCGTGAATCCGGAAGGTTGGCAGATGCAAAGAAACACATGCAGGAGGTCCCAGTTAGTGAGAGAGGAGGAAACCCAGTTGAGATCATTCTTCTCAAGGAATGGTATGTGCGTCAAACTGAAATCTTAGAAAGACTAGCGGAACTTTCTGACAAGTCTACATTCATACCTGAGAGGAACAGACAGTATCTTCATGATTGGATGGATGGTATTTCGATCGATTGGCCAATAAGCAGGCGTAGATGGTATCACACAGAAGTTCCAATCTGGTACTCCGAAGATAAAATGAAAGTTATCGTTCCACCATACGGCGTATACGTTCAACCTTGGAAGGACGAACCGCCTGCAGAATCTGACGTTTTGGATAGAGAATCAAAGCAGATATTAGGAACATTTAGCGAACTATCGAATACATTAGGAGAACTCATCGGAGAAGAGAAAGTCTTCGACACATGGATGGACTCTTCGAACTCCAATCTATTTGTCTCAGGATATATCAGTGATCCAGAGTTATTTGATCGTGCCTTCCCAACAGCAATCAGACCTCAAGGCAAGGAGATTGTCAGAACATGGCTTTACTACACTCTACTAAAGAGTGCATTACTCCTTGATGAGAAAGCCTTCGAGAACATTTGGGTTGACGGCTTGGGAATGGACCCCTGGGGGCGCAAGATGTCTAAATCACTTGGAAATGGAATCGATGCTGATTCCGTGCTAGAGTGCGGCGCTTCTGGAAAAACCGGTTCATGGAAGATCAAGGGGCCTGATGGGAAGCAAGTGCAGTTGAGGGCGAATAAAATTGGAAGTGAGTGTTTCAGACTTTGGAAAGCTTGTGATGCCCAAGTAGGGGATGACTTCCAAATCAATCCTCAAGAAATCGAATCACGATATTTTGGGGTATTAACTAAACTGTTCAACGTAGCTCGCTTCGCAAGTCAGTTCGACCCTCCTCTAGATTTTGCAACTCCGCCAGACAATCTACCGATAGAGGACATGTGGATACTCTCTGAGTTCGATGGCTCAATGGGGCGAGTCGAAGCGGCCTGGAGTTCTATTGACATCTACACGGCAGCCCAGACTCTCAAAGGGTTTGGAACTGGTGTATTCCCTAGTCATTGGCTGGAGATGGCCAAGTCTAGGCTTTACGATGGCGATCCTAGAGCCGCATGGACTCTTCACAGAATAACTCGTGACTTACTTACTGGACTTACTCCGATCTGCCCATTCTTCACTCATTATCTCTCAACAGAGCTTTACGGTGAATCTTCGATTGATGTTCAGTCGTTTCCCCGTTTAGATGCTAAAATTCTTGGAGATAATGCTGAACACCTCCGAACTCTAACCAACCATATCTCGGAATTCAACTCCTCCGTATGGAGGGCAAAGAAGGATGCAGGCCTCTCCCTAAAGTCGCCAATTTCAGATTTTGTAATCCCGGCTGAATTAGAAGAATTCTCTGAAGCCCTCATGAATATGCATGCATTGGAATTCAGTTGAGTGCCGAAGTAGGCCTCCCTCCATCGAAATGAGTAAGCAGGTTACTCACCATCTCTAACCCCACTCTGGTTTGCGCCTCCAGTGTCGCTGCGCCGATATGGGGGCTACCATGGAATCCTTCATGTGCTAGTAATGGATTACCTATGGCTGGCTCAACTTCGAACACATCTAGAGCAGCGCTGGCCAGCATACCAGATTCCAAAGCTTCCAGAACTGCCATTTCGTCCACTATCCCTCCTCTGGCGCAGTTGACAATATGGTTTCCACATGCAGTTCCATCAGCACCAATTCCAGGCATCATTGAAATCCTATCGAGATTGACTAGATGTTTTGTTTCATCAGAAAGATTGCAATGAACTGATATATGTGTACAATGATTAAACAATTCATCAACATTTTCATGCAAAGTACATCCTAGTTTTGAAGCCAATTTCTGACTGACATACGGGTCATAGGCATGAATTTCCATTCCGAATGATTGCGCTAGAAAACCAACGCCCTGCGCAATTCTGCCGTATCCAATTAGGCCTAGACGCTTACCACCTAATTCACTACCTTTCAGTGACTTCTTGGCCCATTCTGAACGTCTCAGTGTTCGGTCGGCCTTGGGGATAAATCTCGCACACGCCAGTAGATGCCCAATGGTTAATTCTACCACGCTCTTTGTTGAGGCACCAGGAGTGTTGCAAACCACTACTCTGTTTGCAGAGGCGGCGGCCAAGTCGATATTATCCACACCTACACCAGCTCTCCCAATGAATGAGAGGCCATTCTCTGCTGAACAACTAGCATTGATTACTTCCGCAGTCATCTTAGTTGCACTTCGAACTACTACGGCATCAAATGCTGAAAGTACTCCTCCAATCAATTCTTCGGGGCTGTAATGCTGAGTAACTACTTCATGCCCCAATTCTTCTAACTTAGCTACGGCATCCGGGGCCATACCATCAGTCACCGCTATGCGGCTCATGTACAGTAGAACTAGTTCAGTTCAATCAAGGTTGCTGACTGAGATTGTCTAAGCCTCTAGAGAGAATTATATCTTGAAGCCCATTGGCTCATTCATGGCCTACGAGTTACCCGACTTACCTTACGACTACGATGCACTAGAACCGCATATAGATGCACTAACTATGGAGATTCATCATACCAAGCATCACAATGCATACACCAACAATCTCAATGCCGCAATAGATTCCAATGGAATATCAGACATGCCTGTTGGTGAACTTCTCAGCAATCATTCAGATATCCCTGCGATTAGGAATAATGGTGGTGGTTGGTGGAATCATTGTCAGTTTTGGGCGGCTATGTCTCCTGAAGGAGGCGGAAGTCCATCGGGAGAACTTGCAGCAGCTATCGATTCTGCTTTTGGATCATTTGAAGAATTCCAAGGAACCTTTCAGAAGGCAGCAATGACTCGATTTGGCAGTGGTTGGGCTTGGCTCGGTGTCAAAGACGACTCTCTCTGCGTATGTTCGAGCCCCAATCAGGATAATCCTCTGATGGATGGTTGCTGCACCCCAATTCTGGGACTTGATGTCTGGGAGCACGCCTATTACAAGAAATACGGCCCTGGGAGAGCAACTTACATTGAAGCATGGTGGAATGTAGTCGATTGGAACGAAGTATCCCGCAGATACGCAGATGCTCTCTGATTGCTCACTGTGACGTTCACCGACCGTTTTGTTATTGGTGCTGATGTTTACCAGCGCCCATGGCCACGGGCTCCGAGGGTTTGCTAACTTCAATTCTCATCCTTTTCGCTCCACTATTCTTTGCCATCCCGTTATCTCTTGGGTGGAGGTGGTGGGTAGGAACTGAGCCTGAGCACGAGCATTACAGAGAAAAGGTACGGAGAGTTCTGGATTCGGGAATTCCTCTGCGCAGATATAGGGCCGAATTGGATTCAGAGGCGAGAAGATTTCTGATAGATACTGAGAGGCAAGGTAGAATTGAATCAGATTTATTATTCCCACTTAAGATTCAACACTTCTTGTTATTACCCATATTGGCAATTTGGCCAATTATTGGATTATTTGCTGCTTTGTTTGCTATTCCTTTGATGCCTCTTCTCAGATTCTTAGAATGGATTCTGATTAGTAAAAAAGGGCTGCTTCGTATTGCTAAACTGCTCCAAAGCATCACTAGATGGGAGGTTATAGGCATTCCCAAGCTAGACGATGGTGCGAAGAGGTTAGACCAAGTTCTAGCATCGATTCACCGCCTCCCAATAACCGTCTTCTTGGGTGTTTTTGCGTATCTAGTAGTGCTATACCTGCCCCTAGATGGCAGAGGAATAGTGATAGTCAGTGGAGCAGTCTATCTTATTCTCGTATCAATTACCTCCGTAATACGGGCTGCGACAGCCAACACACTAGTGTTTGCAGACCCCACAAAACGTCGACTCATCCCTATGGATACTTTTGTCGAAGATGCCTTGGGCCCTCTAGTTGGAGTCGGATTGCTGTTCCTACTTTCAAGGCAACTAATGTACGGTGGGCAACTAAGATCTGGAGAATTCATTTCCGATCCTGTTGTCTTTTCCCTTAGTGTATTGGTTGTATTGTACACTGCAACAGTTGTTGGAATACTAGTTGAATTAACTTTCTTCAGCTATAGGGCCAACGATGTCAGGCAAACATTCCAACATCAGATGGTAGAGGAATATGATCCAGTAGTTTATCTTTTTACGAGAAATCTAGGGTCACTCAAACTTTCGCCTTTGATGCCATTATCTGTGTGGCTGGAAAAGGGTGAGAGGCTTGAACTAGCGCCTTCAGAGTTGGATTGACTCGACTTTGGCAATGACTCCATTTTCAAACAATAACGAATCAATTTCTGCAGCAGCGTTCGGGATTAGGGCCAGACCAGAACTACCTCCTCCAACTTGGTAAGTATCGGTGACATTTACACTTCCCACATTCTCAATTTTTGATTTTCCTACGGGTATTATGCCACTGGAGTTGAGCCTTACTAAGCACCTAGCAAGCGCACCTCTACTTTCCATTCGTGCATGTATCTCTTGGCCGGGATAACATCCCTTGTCAAGAGCGACAAGCCTCTGAAGTCCCAGCTCAAATGGTAGATTTAGAGAATTTAACTCATGATAATCAAGGATACCCGAGCATATTCTTACAACATCCCATTGTACTGAATCCGAGTACTCTGCTCCGTTTTCAACTAATGCTGCTATGAGCGACTCACGATGACTTGTTGGGACTAGAATCTGGACTGCTTCACTACAACTCCAATGAATAGAAAATAGTGAATTACCGAATTCTAACCATTTTTCATTATTCAATTCCGTCGGATCTATCCCTAGTCCGACCAAACATCTCTGAGGAGCCTTCCCGATTAAAACGAGTTGAACTATCGCCCCATCCGCATCTTTCACCACTAAATCTTCATTCCATGGTATTCCGGAAGCAAGATTTTGTCGTGTATCATCTCCTGTACCATAATTCCCAAGAATGATTGCTCGCGCTTCTAGATTACAAACTGTAGCAATGTCTAGAATCCTACCGTTCGCATTGCATATCAACCCGTCTTTTCTTCCAAGCAGTTGCATTTCAAGAGTATCAACACTAACAACTCTGTTGAGGTGTTCAAGAGTGGAAATCCCTTCAACTATACTTACTGATGAAGGAACAGAGAATACTTGAGCCACCGGATGAAGGTGTTTTGAATTAGCCATATTCAACCGAATGACTGCCCACAGCCACATGCCCTGTCTGCGTTAGGATTCTCAATTTGGAAACCCCCTCCCATTAACGAATCCTTGAAGTCAATCGTAATCCCCGATAGTAATGCACTGTCCTTATTGTGGATTAGGACAGTCATTCCATCCACATCTAACTTTTGAAATAAGTCATCATCAGGTTCTTCGATAATCTTCATGTCGTATAGGTATCCCGAGCAACCGCCTGATTGTGCACTGATTACAAGTACACGCGAGTCTTCATCACCTTGAAACTCAGCGCGCATTGCTGCCTTAGCGGAGTCGGTGAATGTTATCACAACATCAACAACTTCGACAGATGCAACAACAGGAAGGCTGAATCCTTCGCCGTCCATTATGCCCATGTTACGTGGTGTTGATGGGTGGTATTTGAACGGTTGTGGAGCATTTTCTTCAATGGCCATAACCCAATACGATACAACCCTTGCCGATTACGTGGACAAGACTGTGCGCAGACCTAGTATCAAGGTCGAGAATGGCGAAACTCACAGAAGACCCGACTCTGTTTCAGTAGAAGCTGCATTGTCCATTGCAATTGAAAAATCAGGCCAAACATATGAATTGGGAATAACCATGAGAACTCCTAGTGAGGATAAGGAACTAGTCATCGGATTTCTTCATTCAGAAGGAGTCATAGATTCAGTGGACTGTTTTTCATCTGTTGAGACTGACGGAGACAGAGTAGTTGTGCGTCTCTTTGACTCAACTAAGTTTGATCCAGATGAACTTACACGAAGAACCACAATGACGTCATCTTGCGGTATCTGTGGTAAAGATTCTATTTCCAATCTTCTGCACATTCATGGTCCAGAGTTGTGTAACGACTTTTCAATCACCCATGAGGCAGTCAGCAAAGCCGTTTCTGGTCTACGTTCTATGCAATCTACATTTGATATTACAGGTGGAACTCATGCATGCGGGAGGGCGAGTATAGATGGTGTAATCACCGATGTCCGTGAGGACATTGGTAGACACAATGCAATGGACAAACTGATTGGTTCGGCTATGCTCAAACGCGAAACTCCAATTGGACGGGAACTTGTGGTAGTATCTGGCAGAGCATCATTCGAATTAGTTCAGAAAGCCCTCAAGGTAGGCTTCCCAGTGATGGTTTCTGTTGGAGCCCCGAGTAGTCTTGCAGTAGACCTAGCAAATGAGCACGGACTGACTTTAGTTTCCTTTGCTAATGAAGATAGGATGACTGTATTCAGCGGCAGTAACAGGGTCTGCTAGGATGATACAGCGAGATACTGATGTAAGCAAACAGTCTCGCAGACACATGAGCAGGGACGTAGAACACCTAACTCCCGTTAAGGATAAGCCCCTGCTTCAGTCCGAGCCTAAGTCTGTCGCAGCAGGCATTCCCGCCGTTCTTTCAACAATGGCACATGGTCTGACTCGTATGGGCGCAATACGTTCAGTAACCAATTTAACCCGTGTCAATTCATTTGGTGGCTTCGACTGCCCTGGATGCGCATGGCCAGATCCAGATGATGAACGCACAGTCTTCGAGTTCTGTGAGAACGGAGCCAAAGCGGTTGCGGACGAGGCCACCAGGGCCCGCGCTGATCCAGATTTCTGGTCCGAATGGTCGGTTGCTGAATTATCACGCAAATCTGACCACTGGCTAAATTCACAGGGTAGACTTACACATCCAATGATACTCAGGCCTGACTCACAGCATTACGAACCCATAGCATGGCAATCTGCATTCGAGATTATTGCTGACCACCTTTCATCATTAGATAATCCTGATGAGGCTATTTTCTATACATCCGGAAGAACTAGCAACGAAGCGGCTTTCCTTTGGCAGTTATTGGCTCGCAGACTAGGAACAAACAACCTACCAGATTGCTCCAACATGTGTCATGAGTCATCCGGTGTCGCTCTCGGGGACTCAATTGGAATTGGCAAAGGTACTGTAAAATTAGATGATTTCAACAAGGCCGATCTTATTTTGGTTGTCGGCCAAAATCCTGGTTCTAATCACCCTCGCATGCTTTCAGCATTGAAGGCTGCCAAAGTTGCAGGAGCTTCAGTAGTTAGTATCAATCCATTGTTTGAAACAGGAATGAAGAGATTCAAACATCCTCAAGACCCACTCGAGGTGATTGGGCAGGGGACAAAAATTGCTGATATGCATATCCCTGTAAATGTCAATGGTGATTTAGCTCTATTCAGGGGTCTCGCAAAATCTATCATTTCTGGGGCTGGAGTCGATTACGACTTTATTGAAGAATTCACTCATGGCTACTACGAATACGAGAGCGCAGTTTCTAAAACTGGTTGGAATGAAATTGTCTCAACTTCTGGAGTTTCAAGACATGACATAGAGAAACTGGCAACAGCAATGCGGTCCTCGAATGCGACAATCGTCTGTTGGGCCATGGGCCTCACTCAACATCACAATTCTGTAGCCACTATCCAAGAAATTGTCAATTCATTGCTTCTGGGTGGGCATATTGGGAGGCCAGGCTCAGGACTTTGTCCAGTTAGGGGGCATTCAAATGTGCAAGGGGATAGAACAGTCGGAATAACTCACAAACCATCTAGTGGATTCTTATCGTCGCTAAGGAATACTACTGGCATTGTCCCCCCTACAAGTCATGGATTCGACTCAGTTGCTTCTGTTCTTGCTATGCTAGAAGGAGAAGCTAGCGTTTTCTTGTCAATGGGCGGTAACTTTGTTTCTGCTATGTCCGATACAGATTCAACATCCAATGCAATTCAGAATTGCGATTTGACTGTTCAAATTTCTACTAAACCGAATCGTTCACATCTTGTAACTGGAAAAACCGCTTTAATTCTACCATGTTTAGGTAGGACTGAGAGAGATATCTCTGCTGAGGGATACCAGTTTGTTACTGTTGAGAACTCCATGGGTGTTGTACATTCTTCACGCGGTTCGGCCAAACCAGCATCTAAGCATCTATTGTCAGAACCTAGTATCGTCTCTGCAATTGGCAGCGCATTAGATGTCAAGATTGGTCAATCAGGAATTCCGTGGGATTTACTATCCAATGATTACGACTCAATACGAGAAATGATTGAATCGGCAATTCCCGGTTTCGATTCGTATAATGAGAGAGTTCGTGAACCATCTGGATTTTACCTACCAAATCCACCTCGTGATGCTCGAACTTTCAATACGGATTCTGGAAAAGCAAATTTCAGAGCCAATTCAATTTCTTCAGTATCTCCGGAACAAGATCAGTTTGTCATGATGACAATCCGTTCACATGATCAGTATAACACAACAATTTACGGGCTCGATGACAGATATAGGGGTATCAAGCAATCACGTCGTATTGTTCTAATGTGTAGGGAAGACATGGACAAGCTAGGCATCAAGACCGGAACAATGGTGGATCTGAAGTCTCACTTTGATGGCCAAATTCTTACGGCTCCTAAATGGAGGGCTGTTGAATATGAGATTCCTGCTAATAACGTCGCTACTTACTTTCCAGAAGCCAATTGCCTAATTCCCCTAAATAGCGTCGCCGAAGGTAGCAATACTCCTACTAGTAAATCAGTTTGTGTTACTATTCAACCAACATCGCAGAATATGAGATTCTGGAATAGTAAGGCTACTCAGGCTACCTGATTCCGACGCTTCATCTGCTCTTTACTGAGTAATCTACAACGATTAATCTGCGTCTTACAGAGGCCTCTATCTTCATCACCCAGCCCCCTCTGTAGGGCTTGCTCAAAGCACTTTATTGCATCAGCATAATGTTCTACAGCAGCATACGATGAACCCATGTTATACAATGTCCTACCACTTACACTGGCTGGATCCATCGAGATTGCAGCATGGTAAGCTTGGATACTTTCAGCAAACCTTCCGAGTTGATATAGAGCATGTCCACGGCCATTCTGAGATCTTATCCTTAGTTCTATTTCTTCACGTGGGGCTCCGCCGATGGCCTTCTCAAAGCAATTCAGTGCCTCTACTCCATTATCTTCTGAAAGAAGGGCAAGACCACGATTATACCACTCGATACACACATTGACACTCTCCTCCTCATGAGAAGGCAATTCTGACATTCTCTCTTGTGCTTCTGCTGCAGCTTGAATCAAGTCAATCTCTGCTACATGTTCACCCTCATCATCCTCTTGTGTTTCCTGAGACAATAGGAATTCCGCTCTCTGTCTGCATTGTTGTGCCCTTTCAATATGCCCTGCAATGGACAACGCGTCCGCCAATCCGTTCCAGACTTCAGGCGATTGTTTGTCCTCCTCAAGCACTTCTTTCCATGCATTGACCGCGCCTATCGCATCACCAGATTCAGTAAGATTTCTTGCCATTGAAATTCTATATCCCCGTGTATCGGTGATATCGATATCAGAATCTGCTTCAAACTGAACCTCTTCATCTTCAGAATCATCTACTATTGGGTTCGATTCTTCTGGCTCATCTTCAGGAATCAATTCCTCCTCAAGTTCCTCATCTTCTATTTCCTGTTCCTCGGAAACCACAATCTCTGTCAATTTTTCAGAAATCGGGTGATTCGGCTCTATTGCTACAGCCCTATTCCAGTGATGAATTGCAGATTCATCATCTCCCTCTTCTGCGTATACCTCACCACGTGCGACTAGGCTGTTCAAATGCCCTGGGTCACAAAGCAACGCATTAGCAAGTGACTGCTTTGCATCATGTAGTCGCCCAGACTTGCGGAGTAATTGAGCCAGATTGTAATGTGTCTTAGCCTCATCTTGTCCAATTCTAATCGCGTACTCAAATGCGTGTATGGCATCCTCATCATGTCCCAATTGAGCTAGGCATAATCCACATAGTGACCAAAGAGAAGCATTGTTCGACTGATCCCCCTCCAATCGAGGTTGAATTAGTTCCAGTGCCTCATTGGGAGATTCTGATTTCAGTAATTCTTCAGACTCTGTAATTACTTCCTCAATCGGCTCGAGAACAGGCGAAGCTGACAGCATCGGAGACTCTTCTTCGTCAACATCATCTTCGATTGGTCTGGCTTCAAGCATTGGGGCTTCTTCGATTACATGTTTGGAAACTTCATCATGGAGCCCCGCGATCCTTAGTAAATCGGGAACTTCTCCAACCGATTCAATTGCCATTCTTGCGTATCCCGACGCCCTCCCAGGCTCGCTATTTTCTAGTAACACTGCAAGATTAGCTACAGTAGGCCCATGACTCGGCTCGATTTCGTGTGCCCTTTCGAATGCAGGTATGGCCAAATTGGTATCACCGCGCTTGGCATGTACTACTCCCATGCCATACCATGCAGTCGCACTCTGGTCATTCATCTGAGTAGCTTTTGTGTATCCATCTAAGGCCCCTAATAGATCACCAGTTGATGCTTTAGAAGAAGCATCGTTCAACAATGTAATCAAAGCCTCATCAGCCACGCTTTCGCCTTAGCGCATTATGGTTAAACGTTCTCCGAAGATGTTAGCATTATACCTCTGTATTCAAGGCCTACCGTGCCTTCGTAGTGCTATGGCTGGAGACTTACGAATCATGGGTATTTGCGGCACTTATGGCCTAGATTCTGCCAACGGACGAATGCTTGAGATAATGTTCGAACATTGCAAAGAGTTAGGAGCAGAATGTATCATTTGGGACAATACGGAATTACCACTTCCTTTAGTCGGTGCCGAAGGTAGTTGGGATGATAAGAATGTCAAAGCATTTCAAGAATTGGCTACTTCATCCGATGCCTTCGTATTGTCGAGCCCAGAATACCATGGCACCATGAGTGGTGTGATGAAAAATAACCTAGATTGGTTGTATTCAAAACACACGTCCGGTAAGCCATTCAGTTTGATGTGTACATTAGGAGGCCAAGCAAGTAACAATACGTTAAATCACATGCGAATTGCAGCAAGATGGATACATGGTTGGGTCACGCCTGAACAGGTTGCTGTTCCTCACATTAAGGAGGCTTTCGACGATGATGGAAGCCTTCTTGATGAGAATATTTCCGAAAGAGTTGGGGTTATGGCAAAATCTCTAGTAGACATGGCTGAATATCTCAGATCACGGCGATGAGGCTCATGGTGAGCTTACCGGAAGGATCTGAAATCATTTTGATGCTAGTTGCCATATCTGGTGTATCCACTTGGTACCTATCAAACTTCAGCGAAAATGAAACTGCTGTAAGATTGTCTGCTCTATTGGGAGTAGCGTCAATGCTGACTTTACTTGGTATGGTGTTGATGTGAACGGTTTCTCACAAGACTCCTATCCAACCAGAGCTCCTGTTTGGTGGGGGCGGAGGGGTCCGGCCGGTCCTCACCCAGAAGAAAGCGGTTGTACAGGTAGAATGGTCCTAATTCGCCACCCTAAGGTACTATCTAAATTTGAATCTATTATAGCCCGAATCACGAGGGCACCCAAGGAGTTGAGGAGGCCTTTGGATGACATGAATTCTCTGCTCTGGGAGTTGATGGATGGTACGAGAACATTAGGTCAGATTAACCATCTGATGGACTCGACTTTTCATGAGAGGATAACGCCTGTTGAAGAGAGAGTCGAGGCCTCAATCACCAATATGGTGTCACTCGGACTAGTTGTCATCAGGACTTCACCAATCAATGGTCAATGGGATACGTCCGCTTTGTACGACCCAAGCCATTCTCTTCCGGCGACCAAACTATCACTAGGAATAATCGAGGATGAGTAACTATTGTTCGGGCTCAGGGGCATCCTTTCTTTTCTGTTCATCGATTGCATGTTTCCTCTTCGCAGAGAAGTATACTAGCAATGGCAGGAACAATAGGAATGCGAAGCAGCCTACTAACGTGGCAAAACTGTAAACAGATTCCTGGATAGGATCTAGTTCAAATGCTTCTACGGAAATCAAATCATGAGTTACAATATTCATCGTAGATTCAATTCCTGTAGAGTCAATAGTAGAACCATCCTGTAGGATGGTAATCCTCCAAGTGACAGTTTTGTTCTCATCACTCATTAGTTCCAAAGCAGCGAGTTCTGCAGAAGTCTGATCTTCACTTTGCAGATACCCTAATCCGTCAATGGGCAACTTGAGTGAGACAATACCTGTCATCTGGTGAGAATCCGATTCAACTTCGCTCTCGTGTAAACTAGAGTACTCACATGTTTCCGAGACTTCAGTCGTTTGCTCGCCGCAATTGAAATTGTCAGCATCAGGTGAGCCCAATAGTGGTGAGTAATACCACTCAGTACCTGATGCATCAATCCTGACAGTCATTCCGTCTTGCAGTCCATCGAGCGAGAGATTCAACCAGGTGATGCCCGACTGAGTAGTCACGAACCAGTCGGCCTTACCTTCTTCATTCTCCTGCAAATCTAATTCGATTTCTGTATTTGTTGTCGTGTATCCATAGTATTCAGTGTCTACAGTGTTTGAGTAGACTGCATAGGCTAGGACCAGAACAAGAGTTAGCCCAGTACCTATCATGGTTCTGAGCATGTTCGGGTTACGCGACATCGACTTGCGCATGTCCATTCGTGCTAACAGGGGGATTTGAATACTTGTGAGATGCTGCCAGTTACGTATGCCACGTAGTGGCAAACAGAGTCATCACGATTAAATATAGACTCTAGGACGGCCGGACCGCGCTGTGAGCCCATGACTACAATACACGATGTCCCGGCCGACCTACTCATTGGCGAGCTGGCAAGCCGCTTGAGTGAGATAAGCGACATAACTGCTCCAGACTGGGCAGATTACGCCAAAACTGGTACCCACCGTGAAAGACCCCCCGTTCAGGCAGATTGGTGGCAAGTCAGATCCGCGGCCATTCTTCGAAAGGTCGGCATGCTCGGACCAATCGGTGTAAACCACATGTCCCAACACTTCGGTGGACCTAAGGACAGAGGTGTGAAACAGAATCGCGCTGTTGCTGGCTCTAGGAATGTTGCTAGAACAATCATGCAGCAACTGACTGCCTGTGGACTAATAACCAGCAAGCACAATCCTGCTGGCACTGTAAATCTAGGTAAGGTGCTGACCAGTGATGGTCAGAGCCTGCTTGATGAGGTCGCCCATGCAGTCAGACCACAGGCCGAAGAGAGATATCCTGGACTCTCGAATTACTGAGGTGAATGTGATGGCAAGGAACAAACCATTCGCAAAGAAGCAGAGACTCCAAAAGGTGACCAAGCAGAATCGTAGAGTCCCAGTTTGGGTCATGTTGCGAACTAATCGAAAGGTAAACACTCATCCTAAGAGGCACATGTGGCGCCGCTCAAAACTACAGAGGTGATTTGATGGCAGAGGTAAAAGAGATGACAATCCCTTTGCGTGCTGCTTGGAACGTACCCAGAACTCGGCGTGCTAACCGCGCAATGACCGAAATTCGTAATCATGTGGCTCAACATATGAAGATGTCAGAGGAGGAGGACTTGTGGATAGATGAGAAGGTTAACCACGTTATCTGGGCTCGTGGTATGCAACATCCTCCTAGGAAAATTAAGGTCATATGCACTAGGGAAGAAGGATTTCCGATCGAAGTCAAGTTGTTGGAGGCGTGAGAATGGGTAACATTAGACCTTCATTCATCAAGATTAGAGCGATTAGGCTTCTAGAAGTATATCCTGATCAGTTTACAGACGATTTTGATACTAACAAGCATCTAGTCAGTGAATACACTGATGTCGATAATAAGAGGATGAGAAACTGGATTGCAGGTTACATCACTCGCTACAAGCAGCGCCGTACAGATTGAGCACGCTCTTGATGGATGACTCCTTGCGAACAGCATGGGTGACCACAGGGACGAGCGCCTACCCACATTCAAAAAGGACGTCTGTGTAGTTCTAGTCAATCCTCAGACTGATGGCAACATAGGCGCCGTCGCGCGCTCGATGCTCAACTTCGGATTCACTGACCTACGTATAGTTGGGCGTACTCCAGATTGGTCTGAAGAGACAAGAAACAGGGCGAAGAATGCCCAAACAGTACTTGAAAAATCCCAGTGTTTCGAATCAATCCAAGATGCCATTTCTGACTGCTCCATTGTAGTAGGGACATCCGGTAAGAGGGAAGATGGTGATAAGACGGCAATGAGGCATTTCCTACTCCCTGACGAGCTACCTTCGAGGCTATCTCATGCAGAAGGTAGAGTTGCCCTAGTTTTCGGCCCAGAAGGAAAGGGGCTACTCAATGAAGAACTATCGATGTGCGATCTACTAGTGACGATTCCAACATGGGAAGGCTACCCAATACTCAACCTAAGCCATGCTGTTACTGTAATCTGTTATGCTTGGTTCATATCATCCGACAGAAGTACACCATTCGGTGCAGGGGAGAGGTTACTAGAGCCCGAACTCAGAATTAGACTAAGGCAGGAAATTGCCCGTTTAACTGAGAACATGCCAGCCAAAGAGCACAGAAGGAAAGGTATCGAAGAGACACTAGTCAGAGTGATTCTAAGGGGGTTGCCTAAGGACGATGAAATCCACAGATTACTAGGCGTAATTTCAGAAGCAGCAGATTCATTCGAGAAAAACGATTCATAGGGTACCCTTGTGGATGTGCCTAAAACACACCCGCACTTCTCAATGAGAAGAATGCAATAATCCCACAAACAACGTAAATGAGAATTCCAATCGGGCCTCTTTTGAATTTTGAAGACGGTTTAACTCCAAGAATTGGCTCTGCTTTTTCTGCGAGGTGTTCTTCTATCTCTCCAATGGACTTCATGCTTTATTCACATCTATTATCTGATTTGAGCATTTCGAAGAAGCACTCTATTTGCAATTATTTTCCTGTATCCGTGGCCCCCCATGTATTCGCCCGTGAACACAACGGTAGCCTCTGAAAGGGCCCACTGAAAGCCCATAGATTCGTCTGTTAATCGATTGCATCTAAGTCAGAAATCGATCCCGTACTTCTGGGCTAGAGGAGGTGATTCTCCAGTCTTGGCGAAGTAGTACAAAGAGGCACGATTCACGGCTTCACACGCACTGAAGAATAGAACGGAGACACCTATACCGACGAATACAAGCAAGATTCCCAGCACCTCCCCTAAGAGACCGCCCAGTGGCAGACCGATTACCACAATCAGTAGACAAACCAAGAAGTTGATTATTCCAGTTCCAGTCGTCGAAACCACGTCCTCCCCCCAAGTCTGTACGAACAGTTTCGGGCTCTTTGACATACTCTCGCCAATGCTAATTTTATCCAACACAATCATTGGAACGACGAAGAACGTCGTGATCCACCAAGCGAGTTGAATAATCAGAGATATTAACCCTCCAAGAAGAGCCATTCCTGGATTTTTCGAATCCCGCATACTTTCGAGAGCCATGATAATCAGACCAACCGTACCTGAGATTAACCCCCATATGACAATCTGGGGTAGGCACTTCATAGCCTGCTTGATGCCATAGGAAAAACTCGGATTTGTCCCAGCAGTCAGCCTCTCATGGGCGCTTGCGATGATAGCCGCGTTCCAGAATACAGTGATTATTGCTATTGCCATGTAACTGAGGAAAGTGCCCACCACAAATGCCCCCTCCTCAGAACCTTCTTCGCCCCCGATGAGATATTCTAGGCCACCAGTTGTTGTCAGTAGGACAATTGAAGCGATGATTGATAATATTCCTGAGAACAGCATGTATACCATTAGTTCAGGATCGGCTCTAACCACATGCATCCCTAGCTTGGTCACCCTCCAACCGCGTCCTATTCTTGCTCTGTAACCCATCTTGGGCTCCCCACTTCTCATCATCATGCCATCGCATCTATGGCCCCCCGTCTTCAAGATTGACCCGTCGATTCGAAACTTATGGCATAACAATCCCTAGAGATTGATCGACCCCTTCGATAACCCTATGATTCGTTAGTAATCGATTGTATCATTCTCAATCGGGTTGACTCTGCGATTTCTGAGTATCATCAAAAATACGATTAAGCTCAGAATACCGATTACACCGGCGGAGACGAAAAGAATGGCCGGCGACTCTACTCCGAATGGCCAAACGCATTTGCTCTGCCCGACGAGCGGTTGACTGGATCCCGTCGGGCACGGGGACTGTGATATCGAGCCAATAGTATCGACGTAATGGTCAATGTGAGCATCCTCACACTTGCTTGCACCAGGCCATTCTTGGAAGGTTCCTAATCCACACTCGGTTTGAGTAACCGAACCTATTCCTGAGGCAAAGTGACCAGGTTCGGCCTGCAGGCATTCGGTCTTCCCTTCGGATGGTTGATACCTACCTTCGATACACTTGGTTTGTCCAGTCAGGCCTGAAATCTGAACAAAATGCCCCGGATCTGCGGCTCGACATGCCTCCTGTCCAGAATTGAATTGGTAAGATCCTGCTGCACAGATTATCTGTTCCGTCATACCTGTCTCTGGAACGTGATGGCCGGGATCTGCTTCAATACACGAAGTCATGGCGACGAGATTCTGATATGTCCCTGTATGGCATGGAATCTGCTCACTTGCACCAGATTCAGGAATAAAATGACCCGCTTCAGCGTTTAGGCATGAACTCTGGCCATATTCTGGTTGGAAAGTTCCTTTCAAACAAACTGTTTGGTTTGTCGCACCTTCAATATTAACGAAGTGACCAGGCGTAGCGGAAGTGCATCCTACTGAAGCGATTTGGGCCGAAAAAGAACCATTTTCGCATTTTGATTGCAACAATGATCCTGTTTCAGATACATAGTGGCCTTGGTCAGCAGCTCGACATTCTGTACTCACGTACTGGTTTTGATAATATCCTGAGTCACAAGGGGTTTGAGCGGAGGCTCCGGTCCGATTAACGAAATTCCCAGGCGTAGCAGGTGTACACCTATCTGAGCCGGATTGGCTTTGGAAGAATCCCAACCAGCACTCAATTTGTTCAGTGGCGCCATTGTTTGAAACAAAGTGCCCGGGGTCAGCTTCTAAGCATAGAGATTGACCACTCAGAGGTTGGTAAAATCCGAACGAACAGGCAAAATCAGTTGTAGCACCTGTAACATCTGTGTAATGTCCGGGAGACGCTAATTTACAATCAGTTAATCCGACAGTGTCAGAATATGTCCCGAGGGAACACTCGAATTGTTCTGATGATGCTGAATATGGTACATGATATCCGATATCCGCGTTAGTGCAAGAATGCGATCCATATGATTGAGAATAGGTTCCCAAAGGGCAGGGAAACTGACTGTTTGAGCCTTTGATGTCAACGTAATAACCTGGATCTGCGTCTAAGCAAGTCGCCTGCCCGACCGAATATTGAAACGTACCTTTCGGACAAGGAGTTTGCTCAACTGAACCCTCAAAAGAAAAATGTCCAAGGTCAACGATCAGACATGCCGTCTGACCTTCAACTGGCTGATATTGGCCGGCTGGGCATGGAGTTGGTGTAATCGATGCTTCAGCGTCTGTGTAATTACCCGGCGGCGAGAGTAAGCAACTCGACTGACCCATATTCGGCTGATAGCTACCAATTGGGCAAGGAATCTCTTGAGTCAACTCTGCTTGATCAGTGTAATGACCAGGGGAGTTCCACTGACAATCACCCAGAGTGGAATTGAACCAACTGCCTGGAATGCACCCTCTTGGAAAGGGGTCGAAGATCGAAAGAATACCGTCTTCATCCGGATCACGATCATCGAGCATCATGTGATTCGGAGTAAACAAAATTTCACTTGGTGTCGGTTCATCGGTATCTATTGATCCACGTCCACTCTGGCCAGCCTCATTATCTCCCCAGCAGTATCCTTCTGCGTTAGATGTAATCGCACAAATAGTATCTGAATTGATTGAAAGAGCGACGAAGTCATAGGTACCGTTCACCTCAGTTGGAGTAGAATAATAGTCGATATTGGTGTCTCCCTGGCCTATTTGCCCCTCCTCATTTGTACCCCAGCACTTGGTTTCCCCTGAATCCAGAATCATGCAAGCAGATTTTGTTCCGATATCAAGGAAATGAGCCGTCTCATTATTCTCCATACTCACCCAAACAGGCGTTGATTCATCATTGGTTGCCAAAGGACCTTGGCCCAAGCGACCATCATTATTCTCACCCCAGCACATCACC
>Ga0310344_10000352_pt1 | contig 36564 bp, 39 predicted proteins | sample HC15DNA20200_MG_FD_203801 | JGI IMG/M metagenome (GOLD analysis project Ga0310344, IMG submission 203801) | Marine microbial communities from station ALOHA, North Pacific Subtropical Gyre - HC15-DNA-20-200_MG | ecosystem: Environmental > Aquatic > Marine > Oceanic | place: Pacific Ocean: North...
TGTGGGGGGAAGCTACGTCCGGGCTACGCCCGGCCTCCGCTTCCCCCCACACGTCATCTACGATGTCGCTGACCCTTCAACTGCGATGTCGCTGTGCAGTGAGCAACCCATCTCGGTCGTGAACAGGGCGCAGCTAGGACGGCAGTTGGTCCAATTGAAGGTGGTGCGCTTCATGGACAGCGACGGCGTATTCAATCGCGCCGGGGAGCCAAGGCTGGGGGAGGGGATTGGCGGCGAGCGGATTGTGAATGACATAATATGGCGGTTGGCCACAGAATTTGTCGCGATCATTCGGAAAAGCGTAGAAGCCCGAGCAGCCGACGATCGCGCTGATGCAGCGATAGTCCTCCTGGAGGAAGCTGTCGGTGGGGATCTCTTCGCCGTTGGTCTTGAGCACGGCGTCTTGCCATGAGAGCTGCCAGCTGCTCAGCTGCTGCCCTGTATGCACGTCGACGACGGCCTGCGGGCTGCCGAAGGGAAGCACAGCCATGGCCGCAAGCGGGACGCCGCCGATGCCGTGGGTATCGCCTCCCAGCCGGCAGGCGTTCACGGCGATCACGAACGGGAGGTTCGGATCGACGGCCTCTTGCTCCAGGCATTTGAGATAGCCATCACGCTTGGCCTTGATGACAGACGTCCAGCGCAAGAGCATCTGGTCGGTGGGAACTATCCCAGCGGCGTTGGTGCCGCCATCCTGCCACTCCTGCGGCAAGCCACCCTTGGCGGCGTCGCCCGGCTGTGCGGCGACCGCCTCGATATAGATCCGGCCATCGACCATGAAGTCGGGGCCCTTGTCCTCGCTGGCCATGTCCCAGCCCAGGTCCTGAAAGCGTCCATAGAGCATCGCTTCCCAGATCCGGCTCGCCAGCTTGCCGAGATCGCCGCTCCCGAACTCGTCGAGGAAATGGCGGTCGCGGTAATCCGACTGCGCGAACCTCGCCACCATTGGCGTCAGATAGTTCGCGATGTCGGGATCGCCACTTGGCCAGATGCGCGAGAATGTCGCGCTGATGAGCGCAGTCAGTTCGTCGTTATCGCTCATTTGGTGCCGGGCCGACCATCAAGGCAGGTAAGGGACGACGCCTCGGTCCTCAGGGACTCGAGGCGTCAACCTCGACTAGCCGTTGAGCTTGTCTTTGACGGCCTTCGCGACGGTGAAGGTAAGTTTCCGGGAAGCGGCGATCTTGATGGTCTCGCCATTGGCCGGGTTGCGGCCGTCGCGGGCAGGCACGTCTTTCACCTTGAATTTTCCGAAGCCGTTGAGGCTCACTTCCTCGCCCTTGGCCGCCGCATCCGCGATCGCCGCGAAAACGAGATCGACCGCCTTGCGGGCATCCGCCTTGGTCGTGCCCGTCTGGCCGGCGAGGGTTTCAGCAAGCTCACTATTGTTCATTCGGATGGTCCTCATTTCAGTTGAAATTGCTTACTGCATAGCCGCCTGAACCGGCCTGCGCCATCGGTGCGCTAGGTCTGCATGAAAATGTCTGCCTTGTGGGTGTCCGACAGGCTCATGACACGATGGGCGAATGCTTCGTTCTCGTCGGTCGCCTGATCAATCAGACGTGCGAGCCTTGCCAGATTTTCAGTCTGAAGGTCGCTGAGCGCCGCGCGATCAGCTCGAACGACGTCGATTTCTGTGCTGACGACGTAGGAGAAGAACTTGCCCAACAGGCCCGCGACGACGTCGCTGACCTGGATCAGCGGTTCGTCCTGCGAGTCCACGAACCTGAAGCTATCGACTGGCACGCCGTCACGCATGAGGGGATCGGCCAGCAACTGGTGGCGGACGACTTCCTCGAGGTCGAGAACATGCGTCGAGTTGCGCAGGAGTGCGATCCTGTGGCGGAAGAAGATGTCGAACCCCTCGATCAGGATATGCCGATCCTCATCGCCACCTTCGATGAACGGAAAGCTCTCGCCCTGAATGGCGTCCTCGAGAACCTGAGCAAGAAGTCTCCCATAGAAGGGGTGGAGCTGATCCGCTTCCTCTTCGACCATCTGCAACAAGACGTGATAGAATTGCGGGCCATCGCGGGGATCGAGCGCGGGATAGTTGAAAAGCCGGAACAGGTCCGTGGTCGCCTCGAGGTCCCGGCGAAGGGCAAGGTTGAGCATATCCTTGAGAGCCGGTGCGAGCAGCAGCAGTTCTTCACGATCGCCCGCGATCAGTGCGGCGTCGACAATGTCGACGAGCGACCAGTAGATCACATCGAGGCACTGGTAGTGCAGGAATAGCCCGTTTTCCGAGATCCAGTCGAGGAAGGGTCCCAGACGCCGTGAGCGCAGCAGATCGAGAAAGTCGCCTTTGCCGATGTGCGCGAGCTTCATTTCCTTGGTGGTGGGCTGTAGCTTGAGAGCCGCGCGCAGCGGCGCGATGTCGATATGTTTGCGAGCACCGGTATGGGCAACGCCGGCGAGGACAAAGCATCCCGGATTACCGACGTTCAACCCATCGGCCGTGACGCGCAAACGGCGGATGTTGTTCGTCTCGTCATAATAAAGCGTATAAGGCGCGTCGGCGCGATCCAGGCCGTGAAGACGAATATCGAGCCCGCGTAGATCCTCGATATCTATTCCCTGTCCGCTCGGCGTCATCCGCGATGTCAGCGTTTCGCGATCCTGAGGCCCGGAATGGCGCGCGCGCGAAGCCGAGCGGCCCCGCTTGCCTCGCGCACCTTTCGAGCCTTTTCGGCATAACGGCGCGCCATCTGCCGGTGCGCGAGAATGCGATCGATGCAGGTGGCCCGGCTAGCCGCACGATACTCATCCGTCGTGTGCAGCTCGTAATATTTGAGACTGAAATCAGCCATGCTGGTCTCCGGAAGTCAGCCATTGCCTTAGTGCCAACTGTGTCACTTTACCTCTCGTCGGGTAAAGTGACGTAGATGGCAAAGTTCATGATCCATCAGGCTTGCGGGTCGAAATGCGGATGATGTTCACGAAGGCCACGACGATGCCGATGGCCATCACGATGAGCAGGCCCCAAGGAGCCGTGCCGGCGAACCTGTCGATGATCCAGCCGAGCAAGGCACCGCCGGCAACACCGCCGAGGAGTTCCGCCAGCACGCGATTGCCGAGGCTGTAGCTGGCATCTGCACCTGTGGAGGCAGGTCGGTTTCGTGCTTCTTCGGCCGAATGCGCTGCCTCGAGGCGATCCTTGAGGCCACCCAATCGGGGATCCTCGCCGATAATATCGGGATCTGATTCATCATTGCTCATTGCGCGGGTCTAGCATGGTGTGAAGACGAGAAAAACGACGGGGAGGGGTGAAGTGACACGGATGGCAAAAGTGCCGTCTGGCGTCTCGATGAGCATTTGGGGGATTCACAAGAGTCCAGCTTTGTGCTTGATTCGTTCCATGATCCAGCAGGACCTCTTCGCGGCGACGACGACCCAGCGGACAACGGGCATGCCCGACATCGTGCGCATCATCGCCGAGCATTCCGCGCGGCCGCGCTATACTTTCATGGTGCTTGATCTGATCGCGCGGGTTGCGCGGGCCAACGGGCAGGCGGGACCGCTCGTTCGGGAAGGCGAAGCGCTCGTGCCGATCCGGGAATGGCTGGCCGCGACGATCGCGCCGAGCGGTGCGCGCCATCATCAGCGCCGAGCGACCGCTGACAGGGTGCGGGCTACCTTGGAGGGTAGGGGAGAGTTGCCGGGCGACCCGTCTGAGGCCAATCGCCTGGTCGACGCGGAAGTCAATGTTCGCGTCCGCGAGACCGGCATGACGGCGATCAGTCGGGCGGTCTCGGAACTGGTGAAGGCAGGGCTGATCACCAGGCACTACCAGGGGTTCTTCGTCGATCATGAAAACCGCGGCGCCCAGCGCCATGCCGTCTATACCGTCACGGAAGCGGTTCGGGCTGCGCTCCAGCCGAGCATCGCCACGAGCGAGAACCGACGGCAACCCTATATACGCGGCGCCCACGGGCAGCCCCAGGCGGCGGCAGCGCGCGCCTCGGGCTAGATGTCCTGCGCGTGCTGCGGGAGTGCGCGTTTCTCCTGGCGCTCCCAGGTCTCGATCAGGAACAATGCGAGGGAACTGGCAGCGTTGATCGCGAGACGAGCGATGCGCGGGTCAATCCGCCGGAATCCCTTTTCGCGCCCATGCGCGTCGCCGCCATGCGTTCGCAGAGCGCCGATGCCTTTCGCGACGGAAGTCAGGCCACTCAGGATTTGGCGGATGTCGCCCTCAATTTCTGCGGGCAGGTCGCTGCGTCCCGGCGAAAGGTTCAACGGTTCCTGGACCGCGCGGATGAGACCGTCGATGTCCTTGCGGGGCGGGAGCGGCAACGCAAGCTCGATGAGAATGGATCGGCAGACCGCCTCGATGAAGGAGCAGGCGGCGGTCACCGCGTCTTCCGGGTCGTCCTGGAGATTGGGCAGCGCCCGCGCGATCTCGATCTGCACCGTGTCGAAGTCCAGCGTCGCGACCTTCTGAATGAAGGGTTCAACGATCGTGCCGGAGCTCTGGCGTCTGGTCAGCACCGCTTTGCCACCGACGACGACCACGGCCAACTCGTCTGCGGCGAGCGCCCTGTTCAGATGCTCGCGAACCGCGACTGCCTTATCGGGCTCCGTCAGATATTCGCGCGGATCGCAGACCTTCTCGATGATCCGCGTGATGTAGACCTCGCCCTGGCCGTCATGGTGATTGGCGGTCTGGCGCAGGAAATCCGTCGTCGCGGGCACGCGAGAGCTCGCGCCGATGCGCATGTCGAGGCCGCAGTCGAGGAAGAATTGTTCGATCTTCGGGCCGGATCGATAGATTCCGATCGCCGGGCTGTTGTCGTTGCTTGCGCCGCCCGTGATGGTATCGACCAGCGCCTTGATGACGAAGGGGGAGAATTTGCCGGTCATGGCTTTTCCCCGGCGGTCGGGGGCGGAGCCAATCTGTCCAGTTTGGCGAGGAAAAAGCGTTCGCTCCACAGATCGAGCGATTTGAGTTCGGCGGGGCGGAGGAAGCGGCGCACGTCATCAGCGGCCGCTTTCCAGTCGATCTTCGCGATTGTCCTGCCCAGCGTTTCGTTGAGCCAAGCCATATCGACGGAGATGTGATCATTCCCCGCCCAAGGGCCGGCCTGGACAAGCGCCGTGCGCAATAACGGCAGATTGGGCGCGACGCTTTTCGCGACATACCAGGAGAAATCGAACCAGTCCCTGCCCTTGAGAAAGCCCCGGCACAGGAGGGCATGGATCTTGAGCGCGAAATTGGAGGGCAGATCCTGGTGGCGGACCTCGTGATCCGCTGGAAAATCGAGATAGGTCGATGCCTCGCCTGAGCCCGTGGGCGGGTTCACGTCGATCTCGAGCTTGATCCGGATCGTCTTCGGCTTGCCCACTCCAGCGAAAGACAAGTCGAGCTGGCTCGCGATGGAATCGTTCTTGATCAGCGCCTGCCGGATTGCCGTGTCCATCTTCGTCCTTGGCAGGGCTTCGAGCTTCAGCCCAAACTGGCCGAACACCTCGATCAGCGTCTTTAGATAGGGCGTCCAGTCGAAGCCTGGGTTTGGCTGTCGCAGCAGGAAGTCGAGATCCTCGGAGAAGCGCGGCAAGCCATGCAGGATACGAAGGGACGTGCCCCCCTGGAAGAGGGCGACATCGAAGAAGTCGCCGCGCCACAGTGCGTAGAGCGCGATTTCCTGAAGGATTTCCTTGACCGCGTTCTCTTCTTCCAGCGCGTTGGTGGCATTGTAGCCGCGCAGTTTCTCCTGAATGATGTCAATCATTTGCTGACGGCCCCTTCCGGGCCGACTTCACGGCGCTCTCGAGTGAGGCGAGGAAGCCGTTCACCGCCTTGTGCTTGTAGACCGATTTCAGCTTGGTGAAATCCTTCCGACGAAGCCCAAGGAGCATGTCCTCATCGATCCGCATGCCACGGGTCAGCCATTCGATGTCTGTCCACCCTTCCTTGCGGAGCGCCACGAGGTCCAGCAAGGCTCGCAGCGGTTGCGCGACGAAGGCGGTGAGCCTGCCTAGCTGCACGCGATCGACGCCAGTCAGGAACTGGTACTCCGCGATGGCGAGCGGATGGAAGCTGAAGGCACCGAAGTCCGGTGTTTCGAAGCGGAGCGTCTTGCGGCCGGGAGAGACGCTCGCGGTCACGAAGACGGCTTCAGGGATCCAGCCATGATGGGCGAGAGCGCTTTCAAAGGAGACATAACTGCCCGGCACAAGACCTTGCGCTACGGCGAAGGGATGGACTGGCTCGCTTCTGAAGCGCTTGCCCAGCAAATATGTGCCGCGCTTCACGCGAAGGAGGGATCCATTTTTGAGCGCCCGGTTGACCAGGCCGTAGCGCCGTGCATCACCGCCGCCCAGCAGGTCGCCGAGCTGACGCTCGGTGAGGATGTGATCGGCGAAACCCGCTTCCGTGATCTGTTCGGCCAGAGAGGACATGAAATTCCTGATACTTCCAATTCGTGAGAGTTTCTAGAATTTTCTTTAGCTGGCAGTAACATCGGATCGCGTCAATCCTCCGCCGCGAACGTCCTATGCACATGCGTTTCGAGGCCACCTGTTCGCAGCTCGTAATCGCTGCGGATCGCGCCTGGGCCGAACTCATCAAAGATGTCATTGGACTTTGCCAGTTCAAACCCTGCGGGATCAATCCAGCCTACGCGCCCGTCGCGGCGCGCAGGAATGACATTGTATCGGCGACGATGGCCATCTGTGCCGGTTAGCTCGACCAATCCCGGGATATCATTGAACACGTCGCGGAGGTCGGGCCCGAGGCTGAGCTGCCAGCGCAAGAAAAGCTGCGGGTCGATCAGATCCTCGGATGATATCTCCTCGAGTTCGTCGTCAAGCCACGTCTCGAATTTCCTCGCGGCGCGCCATTTCGGTTCAAAGCTACGAACGCCTAGCACCGCCGCCTCCACGCCCGAGGCGGCGGTTAGCGTTCTGAGCAGCTCGCTTCGCAGCCCGCGGATGCGGACCACCCTCTTGCGCACCACCTCCACTCGCTGCGCGACGGCCCGCACCTGATCGCGGGCGAACGTCCCATCGCCGTTCCGCAGCTTCTTGCGTAGAGCGGCCGCAAAGGCGCGCAAGCTCTCCGGTGTGATCGCCGGTCCGATCTTCACGATATGCACCAGCGCGCGCTCGGCGTCGCCCTTGGCTTGGTCGCGTGTCGCGGCCAGTTCGGCGACACGATCTTTGAGTGAGGTGTCGCTTACGTCGACGACGCCGTTTTCGATCGCCTCGTAGAGGCGCTTTAGAGTCCTCCAATAGGAGAAACCCCTCCGACTTCAGTCGGATACTGGCTTCAGCCCTGGACTCGGCCAGTAGCCTGTACCCTCGGAGAAAAATGAACAGCCCGAAGGGCGAGAGTTCATTTTTCTCCGAGGGTACAGGCTATGGGCTACAGCAGCGGATGTCACACGACTTTTCACCATCGCTACCATCTCGTCTGGGCGCCGAAATATCGGTTCAAGGTGCTGCATGGCGAGGTGCGCCTTCGGGTGCGCGAGATCATCCGACAGGTCTGCACCGAGATGGGTGTGACCATCGTCCACGGCGTCCTGTCTCGTGACCATGTCCATATGTTCGTCGAGATACCGCCTCACGTCTCGGTCAGCGACTTCGTTCGCCGCGCCAAGGGGCGGTCATCGCGTAAAATCCAGCAGGAATTCGAGCATATCCGCAAGCGCTACTGGGGGCAGCGCTTCTGGCAACGGGGCTACTTCTCGACCACGTCCGGCAACATCACCGATGACACCATCCTGCGTTACCTCGACAGGCATGGCCACAAAAGCGGCTTCAGCCATTCGCCATGATCCTACCGGCGTCAGCCGGTCAGTCATTCAGCTTCGCTTCCGCCTCGGTTGTACGCCGCTCGAGATCAGCGACGTGCTCGCGGCGCTGGTTCACCCACACATCGCGACGTTCAAGGATCTGATCCATCAGAGCTTCGAGTCGCTCGGGGTCGAGCAGCCGGGCTTCGATGTGATCGACGACGGCCTTGTTGAGCCGATCCGTCGGTACCGTGATCCCGGGGCAGCCCTTCGCTCCCTGCCGCGCCTTAGTCGAGCAAGTGTAATAGCGATACTCGTGCCCCACTCGGCTGGTGCCGGTGCGCAGCGTCATCGCGCCGCCGCAGCAGGCGCAGAAGCAGATGCCGGTGAGCAATGTCGGGCCGCCGACTGCCATCGGCGGCATCATCTTCGGATTGCGCGCCTTGAGCGAGCGCTGGACAGCCTCGAGCTCGGCTTCCGAGACAATCGCGGGCACTTCCATACGGCGTGCTCGTTCTCGGGCTTCGGCGTTCTCGTCTTGTGATCGCAGGTATTGAAGCGGTGCTGGCCGATATAGGTCGTGCGGGTGAGCACCTAATGCACCGCGCCCAAGCCCCAGCGCCCGCCGTCGCGGGTGCGGATGTTGTTCTCATTGAGCCAAGCGGCGATCGACTTGAGGCCCATAGGCCCCCCGTTATCGACGCCGTTCAGCGCCATGCGGTAGATGCGCCGCACCGTCTCGGCCTGGATCGGGTCGAACTACAGCTTCTTCTTGATCTTCGCGCCGCGCTCTCCTGCCGCGACCACGCGATAGCCGATCGGTGGCCGAGCCCCGTTCCAGAAGCCCTGCCGTGCGTTCTCCCTCATCGCCCGCAGCGTGTGCTTGCCGTTTTCTTTCGACTGATACTAGTCGAACAGCGTCATGATCTGGCGCATCATCGCGCTCATGGGATCGTCGCCCAGGTCTTGGGTGATCGAGACGAGCTTCACCCCGTTCTTCGCCAGCTTGCTGACGTAGAACTCGAACTGGAACTGGTCGCGGAAGAACCGCGAGAAGCTATGGACGACGATGACGTTGAACGTCGGCGGCTTGATCATCGCCGCGTCGATCATCGTCTGGAACGAGGGTCGGCGATCGTCCGTCGCCGTGTTACCCGGCTCAACGAACTCGGCCGCGATCGCCCAGCCGCGCGACAGGCAATAGCTTTCAATCTGGCGAAGCTGGTCGGGAATGGACAGGTCGCTTTCGGCCTGCCGGCCGGGCGAAACGCGCAGGTAAAGCACGGCGCGCGCGGTCGCCACGACCGGCGCCTCATCCTCATCTCGTCGCAAGGCAGCGCTGGTCATGACGCTTCACTCCTCACTTCAAGGCAGCGGTCCGAACAGCTTGTCCAGCTCATGCCGCATACGGCCTTCGATCGTACGCAGCTCGGCGTCGCCGATCGGAACTTGCTCCGGCCAGTCGTCGGTGACGACGATTGGCCCGTCATCCGCGCGCGACCGGCGCGAAGCCCGGCGCGGTGTGACGCACCGGGCGTAGTCGTGAAGATCGTCCGGGCTTTCAGCCCAGCGACGAGGCGTGCGCCTGCGGAGCTTGCGAGGAAGGGCCATCGCGACACGCTGCGTCGCGATTGGCCCTCATGCAAAGCCTCTGTCGTGGCGTAGCGCAGATAGGAACGTGCGGCAGCGGGCGTAATGCTTCGCCCCACGGATCGACAATCGTGATGCCGCAATCGGTGAAATCGCGGACGTTGCGAGTCGCCAGCCGCGCGCCGCGTGAGCGCACGATGGCAGCGATTTGTGCGTCAATCTGACTGATCGGCTTTCCGCCCTGCTTCCGCCCGATGGCGATCTCGGGATAGACAAGGGCGGCGTCGGTATCGAACGGCAGGACGCGCCCCGCCAGATCGACCTCGAACATCGGACGCGCTGCCGCGAGCAAATCATCGCGGCGGCGTCCCTCCGGCAGTAGCGCGAGACCGTAGAAAATTTCCGCCTGCGTCAGCGTCGTCGTGAAGACGCCCGCCATCGGCTGATCGGCAATCACAACTGCGCTCATCAGCCCACTCCGTCAGCCGCTTGACCTCAGCCTCGCTGTGGGCAGCAGGGCGTTAATCACTGCGTACGCCGGTTCATCCGATCAGGTTGAGTGCTCCCAGGCCCGCTTGGCCGTTAGCAACAATCGTTGCGAGGCCGGCGGCGCGGGGCGCGATCTGGGCGAGATAATAGTCCGCACTGGCGACCTTCCAGTCGAGGAACTGGTCTTCTCCCTGACCGGCTTCGAGGAGGCCTCGCGCGATGCGTCCTTGCTGCTCCATCAGCCAGCCACACACCATCACCGAAACAAGCGTGAGATAGGGAGCGCTGGCGGCCAGCCGATCGTCGACGTCCATTTCAAGCAGGGTGGCTGTCGCCACGTCGACGTCCCGCACAAGGGTAAGAAGACCGTCACTTTGGGCTTCGGCCCGAATCTCCGCCACGAGGGAGCGCATGGCGACGCCGCCGTCTCGCGCAAGCTTGCGGCCGACGAGATCGGCGGCCTGAATACCGTTAGTGCCCTCATAGATCGGCGCAATCCTAGCGTCGCGATAATGCTGGGCGGCCCCCGCCTCTTCGATGAAGCCCATGCCGCCATGGACCTGCACGCCCAGGCTCGCCACCTCGCAACCGATATCGGTGCCGTGAGCCTTGGCGAGCGGGGTAAGCAGGTCAAGCCGTTCCTTCGCTCCGGCCAAGCCCAGACTCGCGCGATCGGCCTCGGCCACGGCGGCATAGACGAGGGCGCGGATCGCCTGCGTCTGCACGCTCATGGTCATGAGCATGCGGCGCACGTCGGGATGTTGGATGATGGGGACTGGCCCGGCGCCCGGCGCGCTCGCCCGCGCGGACTGGACGCGCTCCCGCGCATAAGCCAGCGCCTGCTGGGTTGCACGCTCGGCAATCTCGACACCCTGCAAGCCGACGTTGAGCCGGGCCATGTTCATCATCGTAAACATGGCGGGCATGCCGCCGAATTCCTCGCCGACCAGCCAGCCCGCACACGCATCGTTGTCGCCGAAGCTCATCGCGCAGGTGGGCGAGGCATGAATGCCGAGCTTGTGCTCGATAGAGACGCAGTGCAGGTCGTTGGTAGCGCCGTCAGGCTTCACTTTGGGCACGAGAAACAGGGAGATTCCCTTGGTTCCCGCCGGAGCCCCAGGCGTGCGTGCCAGCACCAGGTGAATGATGTTCTCGGCAAGATCATGTTCGCCGAAGGTGATGAAGATCTTGTTGCCCTTGATCCGCCAGGATCCGTCCGCTGCCGGCGTCGCGACCGTTCGCAGGGCACCGACGTCGGATCCGGCCTGCGGCTCGGTGAGATTCATGGTGCCGGTCCATTCACCCGAGATCAGCCGGGGGAGATAGGCAGCCTGCAACTCCGGCGATCCGTGGCTGACCAGCGCTTCGACCGCGCCCGAGCTTAGCATCGGGCACAGGTTGAATGCCATGTTGGCGGTGCCCAGACTTTCGGCGACGGCGAGGCCAAGCACCGCCGGAAGGCCTTGGCCGCCGAAATCGACTGGCGTCGCGATCGTGTTCCAGCCGCCTTCCACGAACGCGCGATAGGCCGCGCGAAAGCCCGGCGGCATGGTCACGGCGCCGTCGCGCCATTGCGGCGGCTGCGTGTCACCCACGCGGTTAAGCGGCGCCCATTCACCCGCGGCGAAGGCGCCGGCGCCTTCGAGGATCGCATCTATCATGTCGGGTTCGGCGGCCGCGAAGCGCTCGGTCCGCGCGAGCGTTCCGATGCCCGCGACATGCTCCAGCACGAATCGCTGTTCGGCGACGGGGGATAGGTAATTCATGCTTCTGCTCGCGCCATGCCGCGCCTCGCCTTTCTCATGCAGTCGTCGTTTCGCCCCGATGGGTTCCCGCAAACAGGTCACGAAGTTCGCGCCGTAGAATTTTTCCGACGCTCGTCTTGGGCATTTCCGGGATGAAAAGGATATGTCGGGGTATCTTGTAACCCGCCAGATGGCGTCGGCAGTGGGCGCGAACCTGCGCCTCGTCCAACGTCTCGTCGCGTCTCACGACGTAGAGCACGACCGCCTCGCCGCTGCTAGGATCGGAGGCTCCGACGCACGCGCATTCTGCGACGCCCGCCACCTCCGCCACCACCGCCTCGACTTCGTTAGGATAGACGTTGAAGCCCGAGACGAGGATCATGTCCTTCTGGCGATCGACGATATAGTAGCGCTGGTCCGCGTCGCACCGGGCCATGTCGCCGGTACGGAAGAAGTCGTCCGGCGTCATCGCCGCAGCCGTCGCAGTCGGGCGGCGCCAGTATCCCTGCATGACCTGCGGGCCACGAGCGCACAGTTCCCCCACTTCGCCCGTCGGCACTTCACAGCCCTCTTCGTCTCGGATGACGAGGTCCGTCTCCGGCACGGCCCGACCAATGCTGCCGAGGAACCGCTCCTCCGCAAACGGCGTACAGGTGAGGATCGGCGAGGTCTCCGAGAGGCCGTACCCTTCCAGGATGTGCCTTCCGGTCAATTCGCGCCAGCGCTCGGATACCACCTTCTGCACAGCAGCGCCGCCGCCCAGCGCGAGGAGTTCGGGCGCGAAGGAGATTGCGGCGAAACCGGGATGGTTGCCGAGGCTGTTGCACAGCGTGTTCACGCCGGTGAAGAAATTTATCCTGTGCCGCGCCCACTGCGCCACCAAGCCATCAAGATCGCGGGGATCGGGGATAAGCACATTGCAGGCACCGATCGCGAGCATGGAGAGCATGTTCACCGTCAGCGCGAAGATATGGTAGAGCGGGAGCGCGGTCATGAGCGTGATCGGGTATACCCCGAAATGCGATGACCCGACGGTCAGAAGCTGGCGCATGTTCGCCACGATGTTGGCGTGGGTGAGCATCGCGCCTTTCGAGACCCCGGTGGTGCCTCCGGTATATTGCAGGAAGGCGAGATCTTGCGGCTCGGGTTCCTGCCAATCGCGAGGCAATGCCAGGCCCGCCGTCATCGCATCCTCGAGCGTATAGACTGCCACGTGCTCCGGAAGCTGCGCGCGCGCGGCCGTCGCCGGCAGGTCCGCCACGATGACGCTGGCCAGGCCTGTCAGGCCCGACGCGGTCAGGGCGGGCAGCGATGCCGCATTGGCGATGACGACATGCGCCTCGGCATCCTCGAGCTGGTGACGCAGTTCGCGGGCGGTGTAGAAGGGATTGACGTTGACCTGCACCGCGCCCGCCCGGAGTATCGCCGCGGTGCAGATCGGGAAGGCCGTGACGTTAGGCAGCATCAGGGCGACTCGGTCGCCGCGCTTGACGCCGACGCGCGCGTGGAGAAAGCCTGAAAGCGCGGCCGACCTATCCCAGAACTCTGCGTAGGTCGTTACGGTTTCACCCTCGATATAGGCCGGCTGGTCCGCAAAGGTTCGGCTGCCGTCCGCAAGGAAGGCGACGAGGCTTGCTGCCGAATTCGGAACGACGGCGGTACGCATCAGGTTCTCCGGTTTGCGGGGATCGGACGGCCAAACGCGCCCGGGAGCTTGGGGTCAGTCGCTGATCCGCAGTTCGATGCCGAACACGCGCCCCTTCGACAGCGGGGCGAATGTGCCGCCCAGCGCAACGCCGCCCAGCGTGGACGGCAACTGCGTGTCGCTGCCGATCTGGGCGTTGTTCGTAAGGTTCTGACCGAACAGCGTGACCGTTCCGCGATCGTCGAACACCTTTATGGCAAGGCTCGCATCGATGCGGTTCAGTTCGTTGAGCGTGCCCCGATTGTTGTCGGTGTAGGCGGAGGCGTCGCGGTACGCATAGCTCACCCGCAGTGTGCTGCGCCCGATGACGGGCAGGACCTGTTCGATGGTCAGGCCGACATTGCCGTTCCACGGCGCGAGGCGCGGAATCTTCAGCGCCTTGTCCGCGGCATTGAGCACGCCGTCGCCATTGAGATCGAAGAGCACGCGCGTGTATTTGCCGTTCACATAGCCCAGCGAACCATCGAGGACGACGCCCTCGGCGATTGGAACGGCGAAGTCCGCCTCAAATCCCCAGATCCGGGCGTCGGCCGTATTCTTGATGACCTGCACGACGCCGGCGACGGGGTCGGTCAGATTGACCTCGCGCTGCATGTTGCCGACGCTGGTGTAATAGCCGGCGAAATTGAGGCGGGCGCGGTTGAACGGTTCGGTCTTGAACCCCAATTCCCAGGAATCGACCTTCTCGTCACCGAACGGCCCGGGACCGAAATTGACCGTATCCGTCGCGGTATTGCGGAAGTTGAAGCCGCCTGCGCGATAGGCGCGGCTGTAGTTGGCATAGGACCGCACCGCCGGGGAAATCTCATACTGCACGCCCAGGCGCGGCGACCAGTTGCTCCCGGATATCTCACCCGTGACGTCGAAGGGGCAGGTTCCGGCCAGCACGTCGCAGGGCCGGTTCACGTTGCGCGGCAGCGACGCGATCTTGTCGTCCTTCCGCTCGTGCGACCAGCGCAGGCCCGCGCTGAGCGTAAGGGCGTCGGTGAGATCGAAGTCTCCGTTGAGGAACAGTCCGATCGTCTCCTGATCCTGAAAGCCGCCGCCATATTGATGAAGACGGCCGCCGGCGAGGCGGCGGTGTTCGTTGTAGTAGAGCTTTTGCGCGAAGTAGAAGAAGCCCGTGGTCAGATCGACACTGTCGCCTATCCTCCCATTATACCGCAATTCGTTGGAAAACTGACGCTGCTTCGTGTCCAGGTTGGCATGGAATAGGTCGCGAGGACTCGAATCGATGTCGGAAAGCTGGGTCTGCTTGAATCGCCGGTATGCGGCGATGTTTGTGATCGTGCCCCGTCCGACCTCGTAGTCGAGCTGGCCGGTGACCTGATCCCAGTCTGACTTGTAGAAGCCGGGTTCATCGATTGAGAAGTCGAAGCTGCTCCTGCTGAAATTGCCCCATGCGCCCGGTACGCCGGCACCGTTCGTGTGCGATTGCCCGGCGGGACCGTCTCCGGTTGAATGGCCATGCTCGTATTTGACCAGCGCCGTCAGGGCATTCGAGGGCGTGAGCTTCAGTGCACCGCGGACGATGTAGGTCTCGGCTTCGCCGAAGTCTGCCCCGGTCGCAATGTTCCTGAACCAGCCGTTGTCCTTGTTATAGTATGCGGCGATCTTGGCGGAGAGCAGGTTTTCCACCAGCGGACCGCGCACCACACCCGACACTGTGTAGCTGCCGCCGGTGCCGCGCAGGCCAGATGTCGCGGAAGCCTTGAAATCATAGCGCAGCGTGTTGGAGGGATCGGTCGTGTTGAGCAGCACCGCACCGCCGGTGACATTCCGCCCGAACAGCACCCCCTGCGGGCCGCGCAGCACCTCCACCGATCCGAGATCGAAGGCATCCATGACCACGCCCGAATTGATTCCCAGATAGACGCCGTCCACGAAAACACCGACCGCAGGGTCGATCGAGGGAATGGAGGAGTTCACGCCCAGGCCACGGATAGTGAAGTTCGCGGTGCCCTTCGCCGTGCCGATATCGTCCATCGCCACGCTCGGCGCCTTCAGCGCGAACTGGGTGATGTCCTTGATCTGCATCGCCGTGATCTGATCCTCGCCGAAGGCCGACACGGCCACCGGGGCCCGTTGCGCGTCGACGCCACCGGCCCGCTTGGTGGCGGTGACGACGATCTCGCCAAGGACGGCATCCGTGTCAGACTGGCCCGTGATGGTCTGATCGGTCGGCTGCGGCGTTGTCGTCGCAGCTTGGGCGAACGCCGATGTCGACGTGAGCGCAAGTGCGAGACAGCTAGGTGATATGGCGTGGCGAAGCAGCGCTTTCATTGGAACCCCCCTCCTTGTTGGGATGCGGGTATTCCCGCTGCCTCAAGGTGTAGCGGATCAAGGTTGATCAAAAAAATGCGTTTTTCCGGGGATATTCCTCAGTAAAACTGAGGTAGGCCGTTGTGAATCGACATCGGTGATGCTTTGTCGTGTCGGTTTATGAGGGCAGCTTCGCCGATGCGTCGCGCCCGCTGAAGCTATCGCCTAAACCTCGATGCGCCGAGGGGGTAATGGTCCTCCTGATCGCAAGCTGAGCGAGCTGCCTAAGCCCGATGCAGCGCTGGTTGGGACCGTTGCACGCGATCAAGCGTGGGACGAGCCGCAAGCCCGCCGCCTAGCGATGTCAAAACGCAGCCTGACTCAGCACGAATTCGGCCAAGATCCAGGAATTTGTCCGCCCGAGCACTCGTAAATCGCAGCAATTCAGGCTGCGATCGAGACCAAGCATATCAAAGAGGAGAAATGTTGTGAGCGAAAAGCTTTCCGTCAAATTGGCTGACCTCTCCGTTGTCGCAAAGAAAGCAGAGGACCAGATTTCGGCCGCAGAACTGAAAACCAGTCGAGAATTGGCCGAACTGTGCGACGCGGCACGCTCCGACGCCCAGAACAGGATTTCCGATATCAGCTCGAAAGCCTGAAGTCATCGGCAACGTCGGCGACCGATGAATGGAAGCACAAACTGAAAGCAGATGCGGACGCGCTCAAGGCGACGATCGATCGCCAGAAGCAACTCGTCGACGCAAAGTTCAAGGCCCAATACGCCGACGACCTGGAGGACGACGCATATTACGCTGTCGACTATGCTGTCGCCAGTATCAAAGACGCGGAGGCGGCCGTCCTTGCTGCGATCACAGCGCGCAAGGAGGCCGACGAGGCATCTAGCGGTTGATCAACCCTACATCTGTCCCTGCGGTTTGCCCGAGAGCTTCCCGCCGTGGCGCACCGTCTATCGATGGTTTTGCGAGTTGCGCGACAGCGGCGGGTTCGAAGCACTGAACCATGAACTCGTCCAACGCGACCGGCTCCGCGTTGGTCGTGAGCCAGCGCCTTCAGCAGCAGTGATCGACAGCCAGAGCGTCAAGACCACCGAAGCGGGCGGCCCACGCGGCTATGATGCCGGAAAGAAAGTGCTGGGGCGCAAACGCCACGCCATGGTCGATACCGACGGGCGGGTGCTCGAGCTTTTCGTCCATCCCGCCGACGAGCAGGATCGCGATGGCGCGGTGCCGCTGCTCAAGCGCTCGCGTGCGCGCCATCCGTTCGTCCAACGCGCATTCGCCGACAGCGCCTACAACAGCCCGCGCGTCGCAATGGCGACCAGCATCGACATCGAAATCGTCAGAAAATTCGCCGACCAGACCAGCTTTGTCCTCCATCCCCGCCGCTGGGTCGTCGAGCGCACTTTCGCCTGGCTCAACCGAAACCGTCGCCTCGCCAAGGACTTCGAGCAGACCATAAGATCCGCCACGGCCTTCCTCTACGCCGCCTCCGCCATGTTCCTTATCCGAAGACTAGCTCGTTACGCATGAGATTCGAGACGGGCTCTAAGGCAGAACTCGTCTGAATTTACGCGCTGTACCGATCGTGCTCACGCGTCATCTCGCTGAATATGTCGCTCCGCCTTTGTGCCCTGGGACAAAAACGTCCGACACTGCAACCTGACCTCGTGCTGATCGCCCGCAAGCATCGCGTCCGAGATCATGTACGCATAGATCAAAAAGGCCCTGGCCTTGGCAGCTTCCGCGGGCAGGCCAGCGCCTTCGGCGACTGATTGAAAATAGAGTAAGCGGTGGTGGTCGATCTCGCGCATCGTGCCCGCCGCGCGAGCATCGTCGTACGCCCATAACCTGAAACCGGCCTCTATTCTGGCCCGACGCTTCGCCCGGTCGGTGAGGGAAATATCAAAGACCCGGATCAGGCGCTCGATCGGAGATTCGTTGATCGCGCGCAATTCCTCGATGACCTGAAGGGTGGAAATTCGCCGCCAATGGTCCAGCAGGCCCTCGAGGAACACCTCCCGCGACTTGAAAAGAACGTAGAAGCTTCCTTTCGTGACTCCGAGCTTCGCGGCGAGCTGGTCTATCCGGATTGCTTCGACACCCCCGACCGCCATCGCGGAAAGCGCAGCATCGAACCACTGCAGCTCGTTCAGCCTGCGCTTTGGCCCTGGTCGGACGCCGGAAGATGCCGAACGATCGGTTCGGGACCGTTTCGCTTTCGGCGCTGCGATCATCAACTCATTCATACCAGCACATATCAGGCCACTGGCATTCCAGGTCAATGAACTTCGCGCAACGGGTTAACTCAAGCTCATTCTCGCTGAAATTCAGTCATATAAGCCAACGACCAAGCCCTTCTAATATGGTTTGACGGGGTTCCGGTTGGCCGATACATAATCCATACCTACAAGAATCAATTCCATATGGGACGGATAGGGGGAGGAAAACATGGGAGCTCTGCTTCGGTCGGCTCGCGTCGCCTTGTGTGCAAGCGCAGTTTGTAGTGCTTTGTCGGCCCATGCGCAGGATGCGCCGTCGGGGGTCACCTCCGCCGAGGCTGTCACACCGCAGACCGATGCAGTGATCGTCGTCACGGCGCGTCGGCGCGAGGAGAGCTTGCTGGACGTGCCGATCGCCGTAACCGCCTACTCGGGCGCCGCGCTGGAGCGACAAGGCGCGATCGACATCACCGACCTTTCCGACACTACGCCGAACGTCACGCTGGAAAATTCGCGCGCCACCAATTCGACATTGACCGCCTTTATCCGGGGTGTGGGGCAGCAGGATCCGGTCGGCGGCTTCGAAGCCGGCGTGGGCATTTATCTCGACGACGTCTACCTCAATCGGCCTCAGGCGGCGGTGCTCGACATCTACGACGTCGACCGGATCGAAGTTCTCCGCGGCCCGCAGGGTACGCTCTACGGACGCAACACGATCGGCGGCGCGATTAAATATGTCACCAGGCGCCTGCCGGATGACCCGGAGATCCGCGTGCGCGCCACCTATGGCAGCTACGATCAGGCAGACGGCGTCGTCACGCTCAGCACCCCCGTCGGCAGCATGTTCAAGGTCGGCCTTTCAGGGGCGCGGTTGAGTCGTGGTGGGTTCGGCCGCAATCTCAACCTTGGCATTGACAATTACAACAAGGATGTCTGGGCCGGCCGTGGGTCGGTCGAGTTCGAATCCCCCGACAGCCGCCTCTTCGTTCGCATTGCGGGCGACTATACCAAGGACCGGTCGAATCCGCGCAACGGCCATCGTCTGACCACCAGCTTGCTCACCGGCGCCCCAGTGCTCGCCAACGAGTTCGATACGCGGGCGGGGCTGAACCGTCCCACGCAAGACATCGAGGCGTACGGTTTGTCGATGAACATCTCGGCGCAGGTTTCCGACGCGGTGACGCTCCGCAGCATCAGCGCGTGGCGGAAGGACAAGACGTGGGGTCCGATCGACTTTGATTCGCTGCCGACGGTGGATGCCGACGTTCCGGGCCTTTATGCCAATGAGCAGATCAGCCAGGAATTCCAGCTGGTGTACGACAGCGATCGGCTGAAAGGGCTGCTCGGCTTCTACTATCTTGACGCCAAGGCACAGACGATTTTCGATGTGCTCCTCGACACGACTGGTCCGCTGCTTGGTTTGCCTGCTGGGTCCGGGTTCGGCCAGTTCACGTCCGGCGATGTTCGAACCGACACATGGTCCGTCTTCGGCGATTTCACGTTCGATTTTAGCGACTGGCTCAGCGTGTCGGCCGGCGGCCGCTACACCCGCGACAACCGCCAATCCTACATATTCAAACAGAACCGGCTGCGCGGTGCCGCGCCGATCTTCGGCGGCATTGGCGTCGGCCTAGGCGCGCCGATTACCGACTTTCGGGGCACGGCTACGTTCAACAAATTCACTCCGCGCGGCTCTCTATCGATCAAGCCGAGCGAGGACCTGCTCGTGTATGCGTCCTACTCCCAGGGATTCAAGGGTGGGGGTTTCGACCCTCGCGGCAGCGCTAACATCACACCGAATAACAATGGCATTCCCGGCATCCAGTATGAAGAAATCTACGATTTCTTTCTGTTCGATCCCGAGACGGTCGATAGCTATGAGTTGGGATTGAAGGGATCGGCATTTGATCGCGGGTTGACGTTCGCGCTAACTGGATTCTACGCCGATTACAAAAATGTGCAGGTACCCGGTTCGGTGGGGGTCGACGCTAACGGCGACGGCATCAACGAAGGCTTCGCCGGGGTCACCACCAACGCCGGCAAGGCGCGGTTCAAGGGGATCGAGGCAGAAGTGACGGCACGGATGGCGCGCGGATTCGCGGGAGCCGGATCTAATGTCAGCTTCACCGGCACGCTGGGCTATATTGACGCCAAGTATCTGGAGTTCATCGGTAACACAGGCGTGGATGTTGCTCAGTTCCGCGCAATTCAGAACACGCCGAAATGGACGCTGTCCGGAACGCTAGGCGCGGTCGCTCCGATAGGGTTGGGCAAGCTGGACGGTTCGACCACGCTGTCATATCGCAGCAAGACCCACCAGTTCGAAACGCCCAGCCCTTTTCTCGACCAGGACGGTTATGCACTGTGGGACGCCAGCATAAACTACCGGTTCGCAGGCGACCGTTTCTCGATCGGCTTGCACGCCAAAAATCTGACCGACAAACGGTACAAGACATCGGGTTACCAGTTTGCCGCGGGTAATGCCGTTACCGGACAGCCTACGATCACGCCGACCGGAAACATCGTCCCAAGTCTGGGACGCGAGGGCGTAGTAACCGCCTTCTATGGCAATCCACGCCAGATCTTCGCTACGTTCGCAGCAAGGTTCTAGCCGCGATGGTTGACGGTGATGATAGATTCATGGAGCGATGGTGGTGCTCGGTTGACGGGCTTAACCTCTTCGCGCGTGACTATTACGCCCCATCAGGTCCCGCGCGGCTGCCGGTCATCTGTCTGCACGGCCTGACCCGCAACTCGCGAGATTTCGAGGAGGTGGCGCCGGAAATTGCCGCGCTGGGACGCCGCGTCCTCGTCCCCGATATTCGGGGCCGGGGACGATCGGACCCCGACCCCGACGCCGCCAAATATGTGGTCAAGACCTACGCTCGTGACGTGCTCGCGATGATGGATTCGCTGGGGATGGCCAAAGCCATATTTGTAGGAACGTCGATGGGTGGTTTGATCACGCTGGCCGTCGCTGGCTGGCGGCGCTCCGCGATCGCAGGGGCGGTCTTGAACGACGTCGGACCGGAAATCGCGCCGGAGGGTATCGCACGCATCGCGGGCTATGTTGGCAAAAGCGCCGTTATCGAGGATTGGAACGGGGCTTCGGACTATTTGAAACGCATCATGGGCGATTCCTTTCCGGAGTTCGGCGCTTCGGACTGGAAAGCGATGGCCCGGAGATCGTTTCGAGCAGATGAGTTTGGCACTCCCAGGCCCGATTACGACCCTGCGATCAACACGCCGATTGCAGGCAAGCGCATCAAATCCTCCTCCTGGATCGCCTGGCATCTTTTCCGCAGACTGGTCGCACGCTGTCCCATTCTCCTGATCAGGGGTGAAATTTCCGATCTCCTGACTGCGGGAATTGCAAACAAAATGCGTCGAGTGGCGCGCACCATGCAGATTGTTGAAGTGCCGCGTGTGGGACATGCCCCTCTGCTTTCCGAACCGGAAGCTGCCGATGCCATTGCGGCTTTTCTTGCTCGGCTGCCATAGTGCAAAGGTGGAGGCTCTTGACTGAGCGGCTATGTGCAGATGCCGAGGCGTGGCGATAATATGCTGGTCGCGGAACGGTCGCTTAAGAGCCGATTGGACTGCCCGCGGATAGCTGCGAGATGCCGATGTTCAAGCTAGATCAGTTGCGATGCTTCGTGGTCGCCGCAGACAAAGGCAGTATCGTTGAGGCCGGGCGGGCACTCAATTTGTCAGCGTCGGCTGTCGCCTACAACCTCGAAATGCTCGAAAAACACTTAGGGGTTGCACTTCTTCTTCGCCGCCCATCGGCCGGCGTATCGGTTACGCTGGACGGTGCTCGACTCCTTGATCGGGCGAGACCCTTTGTTCAGGAAGCTGTCGAGATGGAAGAACTGTTCCCCGGCCGTAGCCAAAACATCCAGGGCGATCTGATTATCGGTTGCCAGGAAGGATTGAGCTGGTCGTTGATCCCGCTGGCCGTTGAACGAATGGCGTCCAGGTATCCCCATTTGGACATGACCCAGAAGACGGTGTTTATGGAGGAGAACAACAAACCTATCCTCGATGCCACTGTGGATCTTCTTGTGACCTTCGTTGCGAAGATCGAAGCCGATGCCTCGATAGACACCGAGGTTCTGTGCGAGCCGCGCCCTTACGCTTTAATGCGAGCAGGTCACCCGCTCACGGAGCTGGGCCGAGAGGTCACGTTGGCCGAATTAGCCCAATTTCCTCAATTCTTCATCCAGGATGGCCCAGCGCTGAACCTGTTCCTGGCCATGTTTGAGGGTAAAGGACTCAAACCTGAATATCACATAGGCAGTAACACGAGTGCGTGTGCACAAGCTGTCGTCGGGCGATGCGATAGCGTATATCTGCGATATGCTCGTCCGGCCTTTGGTGTTTCGCCTCTTGGCGATCCCCTAGCGTTCGTTCCCGTCTCTGACGCTGGCCGCAGCGCATACCTTGTCGCCTCATCGGTAAAGCGCAAGTACGGCGGACGACAAGCGAAGGTTGAAGCGTTTCTTTCGGTTTGCCGGGATTTGTTTCTTGATGGAACGATGGAAGATCACTTTTTCTACAACCGCTCCTGACAAACGGCCTCTTCCCCGCGGGCCGGACCGTCATGCCGAGCCCGAACAAGAAGCGACGCGCAAAATCCGCGAGGCGATTGCGGTCCCTACCGGCTACCAGCGGCGTTCTGATTATGCGGCGCTTCATAGCGAACTATCTGCAGTGCCGCAGCACGGCGCTCGTCGGCCATCGGCGCCCAGCGACGGCCTTATAGTAGTATAAACGGCGACACATATTCGTAAGACCTTATGTCTGCCTCTACGAGCAGGGTGGCTCGCCCTACACTGCGCATCCGAGGGTTGCTCGGGTAGGCCGAGCCGATCCTCATCGCAGGAGAGCGAGCCGTGGATCATCATACAGAGGTTTTCGTCGGGATCGACATGGCGAAGGCGCGCAACGCCATCGCGATCGCGGATGGCGAGCGCGGAGGCGAGGTACGGTTTCTGGGTGAGGTCGACGCCTCGCTAGATGCGATGCGGCGAGCGGTGCAGCGAATTGTCGCCAAGCATGAGCGGGCGCATTGCTGCTACGAGGCGGGGCCGACCGGCTATGGTCTCCACCGGTTGATCACCGGCATGGGCTACCTCTGTGACGTGGTCGCGCCGTCGCTGATCCCGAGGCGAGCCGGTGACAGGGTGAAGACCAACAGGCGGGATGCGATCGGCCTCGCCAAGCTGCTGCGCGCAGGAGAACTGACCCCAGTGTGGGTACCCGACGAAGGGCATGAAGCGATCCGCGATCTGGTGCGTGCCCGGGCGGCAGCGGTTGAGACCCAACGTGTCCACCGGCAGCAAGTCAGCGCGTTCATGCTGAAGCATGGGCGTGTATTTCCGCGGAAGAAGACGTGGTCGATGCGATACCTGCGCTGGTTACAGGAGCAGCGCTTTGATCATCCCGCCCATCAGATCGCTCTGCAGGAGCTGGTTGATGCGGTCCGCACGTCCCGGGAACGAATCGGGCGTATCGAGGCAGCGATCAAGGAGTATCTGCCAAGCTGGTCGCTTGCGCCCGTGGTCCATGCCCTGCAGGCGTTGCGCGGTGTAGAGCTCGTTGTCGCCGTAACCTTTGCGATCGAGATTGGTGACATACGTCGGTTCGACAGCCCGCGCCAGCTGATGGGATATCTTGGTCTGGTACCAAGCGAACGCTCGACCGGCGATAACATCCGGCGCGGCGGGATCACGAAAGCCGGCAACGGACGGGTCCGCCACATGCTGGTCGAGAGCGCCTGGACCTATCGGCACCCGCCCCGAGTGGGCGCGACGAAACTCTACCGTCTTGAGCAGACCACACCCAAGGTGCGGGAGATCGCCTGGAAGGCGCAGAGCCGGCTAACGGCACGGTACCGGGCACTTACCGCCAAGGGGAAGAAGACCACCGTCGTGTGCGCGGCGATCGCCCGCGAGCTCGCCGGCTTCATGTGGGCCGTCGCCCGGGAGGTCCAACCCGCCTGACGATCGCCACAGCTCCCGCGCACAGGCGGGGGCGGGACCACGGCAGGGGAACATCCGTCGGACGCTTTGTGACCGGCACACGCCGACGCCCGCTGTAAGATCGGATCAGCCCCGGACGCATAATCGGGAATGCGGTAACCAACCCGCGCATCAGAGCTTGATCACCGACGTCTCTCAGTTCCCGCCTCCACCTGTGCGCGGTCTCAACCGGCACCGCATTGTGCAGCGGGCGATGCCGCACGCCTCGAATGTTGACAGCGGACATCAGAGCGATGTGCTCAGGCCACGGCGGTCCAGGGCATGAGATCGCCGACGGCGTTGGCGGGATGCCCCGCGGCGAGGCGCGCGAGGGTGTCGGACAGCTAGGCGTGTGGATCGATGGCGTTGAGCTTGCAGCACTCGATGAGCGTGGCGATGACAGCCCAGTTGTCGCCGCCTTCGTCGAAGCCTGCGAACAGGGCGTTCTTGCGGTTGAGCGCCATTACCCGTTCATTCTGCCCATGTCGGCGAGGATGTGGAGGTCCACTATCGCTGGCATCCCTGTTTCCGCCACCGCGTTCTCATTCTGCGGGTGGAGCGGCGCGGGACGCGCCGGTTCCATCATGTCGAGGGGCCCGCCGGGCCCGTGCTGGTGCTGCCCGCCTGGATGTTCGACGCTGCGATCTGCGCCGGCATGTCGCTCCGGTCGCCGCAGGTAGATCTGCCGGCGATCCGGGAACTGAGCCGGCTGGTGAGGAAAGCAACTGGCCCCGCACACTCCGCTGACGAACCTGGAGTCGTCGGGGAGAAGCGAAATGAAGCAGCGGGGAGTGATCCGAGTGGATGCCTGCCGAAAGACCAGAGGTCATGGGTTTGATGCCGAAATCGCAAAAACCCGCCCTCCCCGCAGGTTTTTGCACTTACCATAATTGATCGTTATGGTAAGTATAGGTGCGCCGGCAAGAGGCGAGGGGTCTGCCAGCTCCATCGATGTGCCGAGCTGTTCGATCGGGAGTCCTGAGCCAAACGGAAGAGAGCGTTGCGAGGATGGATAGGCCGTGAAACAGATTGGCGATGTCACGTCGACGCGCTTCGTCATAACGATCGAGGAGCGGCGCCGGCTGTGCCAGGCTGTCGCTCTGGGTCTCGTGCCGTCGCCATATGCGACCGAGGCGAATGGCCCGGGTGGTGCGGTGGTGCAGTTTCGCTCTCTGATCGAGGCCAGGCGCGTGAGGGTATTTATCGAATGACGGACGATCGCGGAGACAGGGCCAGCAATGTCCAATCCCCGCCCACGGAAATCATTGTCGTCAGCAGCGACGAGCGCGCGCTTCCCAAACGAAGGCGCAATGCCCATGCCGAACCTGTCGATCAGCGCCTGCTTCGCACGATCGGCAGCATCGTTCCGGCCGATCTTGCGCCGGTGAGCCAGCTCGGGCTCGAGACGATGCTCCGCGCCATGGCAGAGGCCACCAAGGCGGCGATCGCGGCCGATCTCGATTGCTGGCGCGACTGGTGTGACGGCGATAGCCGCTGCCCCCTCCCCGCAGACCCTGAAGACGTCGTGCTCTACTTGAACGCGCTCGATGCCCTGGGCAAGAAGCCCGCGACGCTCGCGCGCAGGGTCGCGAGCCTCGGCTCGGTGCATCGCATGGTGGGCATCGCGATTGATGTTGCCCCGACCGACGCCCCGATGGTGCGCGCCGCGCTGAAGGCGATCCGCCGGCATCGCGGTGCGCTCCAACGGCAGGCGGCGCCCCTGAGGCTCGGCAAGGCGCTGGACCGGCATGCCCCCAAAGGCTTCACTCTGGTTGCACTGCTCGGCGCCTGCGGCGGCGACCTCCAAGGCTTGCGAGACGCGGCCCTGCTGTCGCTCGGGTACGACGCAGGACTTCGGGTCAGCGAGCTCACGAGGGTTGAAGTCGGCCAGATCGATCTTCAGGACGATGGCTCCGCGACCCTGTTCATCCCTTTCTCGAAGACCGATCAGGAGCAGGAAGGCGCCTGGGCGTGGCTGTCGGTTGAGACTATCCGCCGGGTCGATGCCTGGCGCGAAGCAAGCGCCATCGACGATGGGCTGCTGTTCCGCAGGGTGGGCGTCGATCGGCGGCGCGCGAGCCTGTCCGATCCCGATATGGCCCTCGCCCAAACGACCTATACGATCGGCGAGAACGCCCTCACCCGGCAGGGGGTCAATGGCATCTATCGGCGTGTGGCGCTGGCCGCCTACGACATGGGCCTGGTGACATTGGCTGCCGGCAAACTGCTCGATGCGGTCCAGGCGCTGTCGACCCATTCGCTGCGCGTTGGCCTGACCCAAGATCTCTTCGCCGCGGGAGAAGATGGCACCGGCATCGCGCAGGCGCTGCGCTGGAGTTCTCCGACGACCGCTCTGCGCTATGGCCGCAAGCTCGCGGTCCGCAGCAACGTCGCGGCGCGCGTGCTTTCGCGGGTCCGGCGCTAAGGACCAACCCGATGGGAATGGTCGTCGGCCGGCCATTCTTGCCGGCTCGCCCTGACAAGCGAACCAGCGGCCTTTCGGCACCATATGGCTCTTGGGGCATGTTCCACCGCCGAAAGTGCCCTATCTCTCGCGGTGACGAGGATCGAAATGCGCGCGGTGCACGAGAATATTGAGGGGCCCTTCAGCATCGAGGAGGATTTGGCCGTGTATGGTCTCATAACTTCTGGCACGACGCTGCGCGCGGGCGTCCGGTTGGTTCTGCACGGCACGATCGCCGGCGACCTGACGGTCGAAGCCGATGCTCGCGCCACGATCCACGGCACCGTTGCCGGACGCATCCTGAACCATGGCGGCAAAGTGGAGGTTTTCGGGCTGGCTCAAGGGGTCGAGGACATGTCTCCGCAGGCGAGATCCATCATCGGCCCTTCCGGCACCTGCCGCCACGTGAGGACTGCCGGGCAGAGAAGATGATCGCGAAAGGTGCCATCGGCGCACCTCCTAAGTCGAGGTTGGGTCCTCTTCTTGCCGGCCCTCTTCGGTATGCGGCCGAAAGCGAACGCGTTCGCAGCCTGCCTTGAGCTGCGCCAGATAGCCTGAATCCAGCCACGATGCGCACTGGACGCAATGCTTGCTTCCGTCTGGATCGTTGGTCCACCATTCGGGTGTCGCCGCGGCGCGCGGAAGCAATGCGCCGATGATCCGTTCGATCTCGTCGAAATTCAGTTCGACGGCCTCCTGGCTACCGTTTCGTTGCCGCCATCGCCTTAGAAACGCGCCAAGGGGCGTGTATTTTCCCATTGTTCCGCCGACCCGCCACACCAATGATCCTGGGCAGCACCCAGATACCCCGGCCTGTTAGGCCAGGCCGGGGTTGCAGCCCTCAATTTGGGCGATCGGAACCTGTGACAGGCGGTTCGCTCACGACGCCGAGCCAGCGCCAGGAGAAGCCGGCCACGAGAGCGCCCAATATGGGTGCCACCCAGAACAGCCACAGCTGTTGCACGGCGAGACCCCCGACCAGGAGTGCCGGGCCCGTGCTGCGCGCCGGATTGACCGATGTGTTCGTGATCGGGATGCTGATGAGGTGGATCAGCGTCAGCGCGAGACCGATTGCGATCGGCGCAAAGCCGACAGGCGCGCGCCCATGGGTCGAGCCGAGGATGATCATCAGGAAGCCGAACGTCAGTACGACCTCGGTGACGAAGCCCGAGGCCAAGCTGTAGCCATCGGGCGAATGAGGGCCATAGCCGTTCACCGCGAGACCGTTGGGCGCGAGTTCGAAGCCCGCCTTGCCGCTGGCGATCATAAGGATGACCCCTGCCGCTATCACGGCTCCCACGAGCTGGGCGATCACATAGGGAAGGATGTCCTTGGCAGGGAATCTCTGCCCGGCCCACAGGCCTACGGTGACGGCCGGATTGAAATGCCCACCCGAGATATGGCCGACTGCGTAGGCGGCCGTCAGTACGGTCAGGCCGAATGCGAGCGCCACGCCGACAAAGCCGATGCCGAGTTCGGGATCGGCCGCGGCGAACACGGCGCTGCCACATCCGCCGAGAACGAGCCAGAAGGTGCCGAAGAGTTCAGCGCCGAGACGTTGTGGTAGAGCGATCATGCTGCATCCCCTCATTTAAGTCGTTGCAAGGCATTGGCCCTGGTCGTTGATGCATCGCCTTGGGCCTGCAGGCGATGGCCGGAGAATAGGGCGCCTCGATCACCTACCCGCTATGGATAGCAAGAATTCATCGTAGAAGAAATTCCACGGGTATAGTCAGCTCGACCGTGTCCGGTTTGTCGGCGGGTATTGCTGGAAGGGGCTGGGCGCGGGCGAGCGTATCGAGCGCCGCCTGATCGAGATCGAAAGAGCCTGATTTCCTTACGATCGCAGACGACAAGACCATGCCAGCCCGATTCATCGTGAAACGAACATAGACGGTGCCTTGCTGGCGTGCAGCGCGAGCGCGGCTTGGATAGCGGCGGAAGCGTTCGAGGTGGGCAAGGATCAAGCCTTCCCAATCGGGCCGAGCATTGTCGGAAAGCCGGGTGGCGGCCGGGGCGACGACGCTCTTGGGCGCGGTCGTGTCCGGCGCCGATGGCCCTGGATCTGCGTTCGCAGTGGGTTCACGCGGTTCTCTCGCCGACGTGCTCGCCATCGGTATCTGTATGACCGGAACTGGGATCGGCTCGATCGCTGGCTTGTGCGCGATCTCCTGTTTTTCGACCTGTTCGGGGCCAGGTGCGATATCGTGGACGGGCTCGGGCGGCGTTGCACGCGGCTGGAGTTCTATCACCGTCAGCGGCCGCGACGTGGGGCGCACTGGCTGATAGATGACCTTCCATGTGAAGAGGGCGCAGGTGAGAACCAGGCCGACAATGGTGCCGGTACCACCCAATCCGAAGAGGCGGGTGCTCCAGCTCATGGGCTGATCGCTGTATCGGCCGGAGCTACCCGAATTCGTATCGCGCTGCCGCCAGGAGGCTGGCGAAGTGCTGGCCTCTCGTTTGTCCGACGGTTGTCCAGGGTGATGGGAAATCAGAACGACATGGTCGGAGAAAGGATCGGCGTCGGCCGCGGCGAACTGGCCGCTGCGATAGCTCCTCGAATTCATCGCGTTGCCTCCGGTTCGGGCCGGCGAACGATCCATATCGCCCAGAAAAGGATGAAAAGGCCGGCGGCACCAAGCATCAACGGATGGTGCCTGACATGAAGCCAGAGCGTGCCGAAGCCGAGCAGCATGCCGATGCAGGCTGCGACTTTGGCATGTCTTGGCACCGCCCGCTCGGCGCGCCAGGCGCGCAGGCTTGGACCGAAGCGACGATGATTGAGCAGCCAGGCCTCGAGCCGGGGCGAAGAGCGCGCGAAACAGGGTAGCGCGAGCAAAAGGAAATCCGTCGTGGGGAGCAGCGGCACGAAGATGCCGATGAAACCGATCGCCACCAGCATCAGCCCGAGCACGAGCCATGCGGTACGAGCTGCCCGCCCACGCCGCAGGAGATCCTCGTCGCCCACGTTAGCCAAGGCGGGCATCGATGTGGGCCTGTACGCGAGCGAAGGCTTCCAGCGCGCCTTCGCCGGCACGCCTTTCCTCGTCTTCGTTCAGTTGAACGGCATCGAGCGCAGCGGTGAACGCTCGCCAGTGGGCGGCAGGGCCTTCCGGAGCTGGCGCAAGATGCCGCGCGCCAAATGCGTCAGACAGGGAGAGCTTTTGCGCTTCCTTGCGCAGCAGAGCCGCACCCATATTGGAGCCCTCAGCGACGTAGAGCCACCCTAACGCGGTGCCGAGGTCCGCCGGCGTGTCGGCAGCGAAAGTGGCCGTCCCTGCTTCAGGGACCGTGACATCGAGATCCTCCATGTCGGCCGTCACGAGCGGCAGACGATAGCGCTGGGCAAGATCGGGAAAGATGTCCCGAAGGCGCGGGTTGGCATAGAGCGCCGCGACATCGCGGTGGAACAGATACTGGATCGCGAGGAATTGCTTGTAGCGATCGAGGTTGGCGAAGGACGCAGCCGACATGATCGAGCGGTCGACGCCCTCATGGACGTTGCTGGTAAGGGCCTTCAGACGTTTGGCGCGGCTATGTGCGTCTGCGAGGTGTTCTGCGGTTGATACGGTCATGGGCATTGCTCCTGTTCAATAGGGAAATCATGGCGGAGCGGACGGTCAGAAAGCATAGCTGAGCCTGACGCTCGCGGTCGTGCGCTTGTAGGAATAGAGCCAGTCGATGTTGCTGGTGACGCGGTTGTGCTGGACGACGATTTCAGGGACGAGCGGTCCCAATTTCAGGATCGGCAGACGGGCGATGCCGATCACGTTGAACTGGCGGTCCCTGCGTTGCGCCTCGAACAATTCGCTGTAGGCGCGATGGCGACGGTAGCGATACGAGCCCATGAGGAAGAGGCTGGCGACGTTGCCGAAAGCCTTGTTGATGCCGAGCCGCCCGCCCCATTGGCGATAAGCCTCGACACGACTGTCCGCATCCTTCGCCATGGCATCTGGACCGCCGAACAGGGTCAGGGTCGGCGTGAGAGAGTACCATCCGGTGATGGCAATATCTGTCAGCGGACCATTTTGGGGGGCGAAGGCTGCATCGCGGTAGTGGAAATCGCGGTAGTTGGCCTCTAGCCTGAAGAGCGCGCGCGGCGACACCGTGTGCGTCCATTCCCCGTTGACACCTGGCGCCCTGTAGAGCTCCGATGAGCCAAGCGAGCCGATCTCGAATGACGGCGATAGCGAGATGGCATCGCGGGCTGTCTGATACTGATATCCGAGGCGCGCGATGGCTGTTATCTGCGAATAATCGTGATGCTCAGGATAGATGTCGCCGAACAGGATCACCCGCGCTTTGAGGCCACTATGCCCGCCCAAGGGAGTGTCTTTCGCCAGCGTCGCCTCGAAATTTACGCCTGCGGCCGCAATCGCGGGAGGAACCTGGCGGTCGATGAGGCAGGTGCCGTCATCGGTTGCAAGCAGGCAGGTGTAGCTCGCCGATGACTGGTTGAGATTGCTGCTATATCCGGGACCGATAGCAAGGCTTCCCTGCCAGCTTCGGCGACGTCTGAGCGCGCCCAAATAGGCATCGACCGTGCCGATCACGCCCTGTGCTTTTGGCCCATCATCCGCAAGCAGATCGCGTGCGGCCTGGAAAGCCCCTTGGGCCTCCCGATCCTTGTGGTTGTCGAACAGGGCGCGCGCGAGTTCCAACCGGCCCGGAACGAAATCCGCCTTGATCGCTAACAGCGCCCGATAGTGCTGTTCTGCCGCAGCGAGATCGCCGTTCGCGCGTGCGAGCGCGCCAAGCGCATATTCGACGAGCATGGAATCATGCCCGTCGAGTTTCTGATAGGCAGTGAGGAAACGGCGTACGTCCGACCATTGCTTGCGCGCCACCGAGATATAGAGGGCTTTCCCGATCTCATCGACCGTGTTGCCGACCGTATAGGTCTGGCCATCGATGGTCAGCGAAGAGGTCTCACCATTCAGCGATTGCGCCTCATCGATCGCGCGTGTTTCCTGATCCGTGCGCTGGCGATCAAATTGCTGGTCAAGCCGCAACCGCGTGTCCTGCCCGCTTGCTGTCTGCGCCATTACAGGGTTCGCGCATAAGGAAACCGTCACGGCAAGCACTAGCGCCGTGGCCGGATCGGACATACGAAAAGCTGATCTGTCCATGGATACGCTTCGCCGGATAATGCATGTAGAAAAACCGGGGCCTTCCAAGGAAGGCCCCGGTCCCGACTGAGCGATCAGTTCTTGGTGCCGCCGAAAGCGGTGCTGTACTGACGGTTCGCACCGCTGAACGCCACCGTGCCTGCCAACGCGTTGACGTTGGAGCCGAAGAAGCGTCCGCTCACCAGACCGCTGGAGGCCAGCGGCGTACCGCCCGCGCCGGTGGCGCTTCCTCCGGCGCCCGTGAACGTGCCGCCGGACGAGATGGTTGCGGTCCCGATGTTCACGCCATAGGTTCCTCCAGCATTGGCCAGGCTGCCCGTGAGCGTGCCGCCGCTGCCGGTGAATGACGCATTGAACGTGCCGTTCAGAATGCCCTTGCCCTGATAGTCGCTGATGCCCTTGACCGAATAGCTGGCCGATCCGCTGGACGGGACCGACGTCGATGCCCCGGTGCCGCCATAATAGACGGTATGGTCGCCGGCGGTGACGCTCGCTGTCTGCTTCCACTCACCGAAATAGATGTCATAGCCACTGACCTTGGCGAAGTCGAAGCGGCCATATTGGCTGTGATCGGTGACGGTGCCCGTGACAGCGGTGAAGGTGGTCACGCCGCTGGCATCCGTTCCAAGGACAGTCTGCAGGCCCTGGAAATCGACATACTCGCCGGGATCGAGATTGGGCACATGGATGCCGACCTTGCCGGCAGTGTGTGGGCCGCCGACGACGGTGCTGGCAGCGATCGTCACCTTGGAGGAATCGCTGGTTCCGCCGACGACCTGAGCCTGGGCAGCGCCGGCCATCGCGCTTGAGATTGCGAGAGCCAAACCAAGGGCTTTGAGATGTGCGAACTTCATACTACGTCTCCTGCTTGTTGGAGCGCCCGATCATTCGAGCGCGTTCATCCAGGGTCGTCACCCGTCATCGGGTCGTGCGGCTGAGCGGAACAGGAAAGTGTCATAAGGCACTGTTTGGCTCGATACAGCGATAGATGGTGGCCGGGTGAACGTTGAAGGTCCTTGCGACGGCGCTAATGGACTTACCCTCGAGAACGAGTTGGCGAGCGAGCTCCGCCTGATCTGGGCGCATTTTCTTTGGGCGTCCGAAGCTCACACCGCGCGCCATCGCCGCCTTTCGCCCCTCCTCGGTTCGGCTCAATATGAGAGTCCGCTCGAACTGGGCGATCCCAGCGAATACGGTCATGATCATCACGCCAGACGGGGACGTGGTATCGGCCCAAGGTTCATCAAGCGATTGTAATCCTGCCTGCTTTTCCTTGATGCGTTCCGCGATGTGCAGGAGTTCGATGGTGGATCGCGCCAAACGATCGAGGCGGGCGACGACGAGAACATCGTCTTTGCGCAGGTGACCCATCAGCTTTTCAAGCTCGGGCCGGCCACGAGCGGCCCCCGATATTTTCTCTTCGAACATCATTTCACAGCCCGCCTCCGAGAGCCGACCGCGCTGGATTTCCAAGTTCTGATCCTCGGTGGAAACGCGCGCGTAGCCGAGCTTCATGCGACTGCTCCAGATATTGTGCGAAAGTTACTGCAAAACAATTTTGTTTCGCACATATGTTTTGCGAAGAAATTCGCCTTGTTTATCGGCATGGGCCGTCCCCTTCGCAAAAGTTGAAAGTTTCGCACGGTATGCCCACCCGTCACCTCACTGACGCCCAGCGTCAGGGCTTTGCCCGCTTTGATGGCGAACCGTCGGCCGATCAACTCGCGCGATATTTCCATCTGGACCAAACTGATCGCGACCTCATTGGAACTCTGCGCGGCGACCACAATCGGCTCGGCTTTGCCGTGATGCTGACGAGCGCCCGGTTTCTGGGCGCATTTCCAGTCTCGCCCGCCGAGATCCCAGCGTCGGTCCTGGCGGCCGTGATCGAACAACTCGCTCTTGAACCCGGCACGGACGTGGACGCCTATTTTGCGGGAAGCCGACGCATCCGGCACCTCGCGCTCATCCGGACGCACTGCGGCTTCACGGACTTTGGCGACAACGCGGTGGCACGTTTCCGGCTGACCCGATGGCTCTACGCCCTTTGCTGGAGCGGCGACGATCGGCCCGGCCCCCTGATTGATCGAGCTGCGGCCTGGCTGATCGCCAACAAGGTGCTGCTGCCGGGCGTCACGGTCGTCGAGCGCCTGGTTGGCAGGATCCGCGATCGTGCGCGGACCAGGCTTTGGCGCCATCTGGTCGCCAGCTTGAGCGATGACCAGCGCGTGCGCATCGCCGCGCTGTTTGACGATGGCGACACATCCACGTTCGCCGCCCTGGACGCGCTCCGGACCGTTCCCTCCAAGCGCATGCCGACCGAACTCTTCCGACACCTTGATCGGCTCGATGCGGTCCGGGCGTTCAATCTGCGGCCGGCGCCACCGCGGGGCGTTCCCGCCACAACCCTTGAGCGGCTCGCGCGGGTAGCGCGCGTCGGCAAGCCCTCGGCCATCGCCGCCCTTCAGGAGCCTCGTCGAACCGCGACCGTAGCCGCGCTCTTCCATACGCTCGAAGCGGCGGCCCAGGACGACGCCGCCGAGCTGGCCGAGGCTCTGCTCGCCGACTTGGTGAAAGGGGCTGAAGCCGCCGACAAACAGGCCCGCCTGCGCAGTCTGCGCGATCTCGATGGCGCCGCGATGCTGCTCCACGCAATGGGTCTGTTGGTTTTGACCGACGACGCCCTGCCCCTCAATGAATGGCGAGATGTGCTCTTCGAGCGGTTGCCCCGTCCCGACATCGAGGCCGCCATGTCCAAGGTGGAGGCGATCGCCAAGCCCGCGGAGACCAAGCCCTATGATCAACTGCGAACAAAATGGCGGAGCGCCCGGCGATTGTTCTTTGAAATCGCTACCCGCATCGAGACCGACGCTGCCCCAGGTGGCAAAAACGTCAAGGCCGCGATCAGCTACCTCAAGGGCGTGGACGACTGGTCCTCTCTCGTCAAGATGCGCGGCGCACCGATCGCTGCGGTCTCGAAGGCGTGGAGGCAACATGTCCTGGATGACGATGGCAGGATGCGCGACCCGAAGGCCTATGTCTTCGCGATCATCGATGCGTGGCGTCTGGCGATCAAGCGTCGCGATGTGTTCGCCAAGCCCGGCATCCGATACGGGGATCCCCGGCGCGGGATGCTCGAGGGCGAGTCCTGGCACAATTCCAGGTTGATGGTAGCACGCGCCCTGGGCCGATCTCTGGAAGCCGACATTGAGATTGACGGTCTCTCCCGCCTTCTCGACGAGGCATATCGACATGTCGTTGCGCGCGCCGGCGACAATCCGGACCTGCGTTTTGAGACGGTCGCCGACAAGATGGGGATTGTGGTCACGCCCCTCGACAAGCTTGATGAACCCGAGAGCCTTCGAGCACTTCGCGCCGCCGTCCAAACGCGCATGCCGAAGGCCGGAATGCCCGACATCTTTCTTGAAGTCATGGCGCGAACCGGATTTGCCAAGTCCTTTACGCATCTGAGCGAGCGTCAGGCCACCGTCGAGCACTTCGAGATAAGCCTGTGCGCGACCCTGGTCGGCGGCGCCTGCAACATCGGTCTTGAGCCGATCGTGCGCCCGGAATTTGCGGCTCTGCGTCGCGACCGTCTTTCTTGGGTCGGTCAGAATTTCATTCGGCCCGAGACCATCGCCGCGGCCAACGCCGCGATCGTTTCCGCTCACAGTCGTCTGGATATCGTCCAACATTGGGGCGCAGGCGAGGTGGCCAGCGCCGACGGCATGCGTTTTGTCGCTCCGTCGAGCGCCATACACGCCGGGCCCAACCCCAAATATTACGGCCAGGAGCGCGGCGTCACTTGGTACAACATGATTTCCAATCAGTTCAGCGGTCTGACCGGAGCGGTCATCCCCGGCACGTTGCGCGACAGCCTGGTCGTCCTGGCTCTCCTGCTGGAGCAGGAAACCGAGCTCGATCCTCTGGAGATCATGACCGACACCGCCGCCTATTCCGACGCCATTTTCGGTCTGTTCTGGCTCTTGGGCTACCGGTTCAGCCCCCGTCTGGCGGACATCGGCGACGCCAAACTCTGGCGTATCGACCGCCAGGCGAGCTATGGGCCGTTCGATCAGACCGCCTGGGGCAGGGTTAAAATCAATCTGATCCGGGAAAACTGGTCCGACCTTATCCGCTTGGCCGGATCGCTCAAGCTCGGCCACCTCAAGGCCGCAGGCGTCATGCGAATGCTGCAGGTCAAAGACCGCCCAACAACGCTGGCCAAGGCCCTGTCTGAACTCGGCCGCATCATCAAGACGCTGCATATCCTGCGATACATCGATGACCGGCCGTTCCGGCGACGAATATTGTTTCAGCTCAACCGGCAGGAATTGCGCCACAAGCTCGGTCGGCGCGTCCATCACGGCGATCGGGGCGAAATCAGAAGCCCTCTGCGTCAGGGCCAAGAGGAGCAGCTTGGGGTCCTCGGTCTGGCCCTCAACTCCATCGTCCACTGGAACGCTGTCTACATGCAGGAAACCGTGCGCCAACTCAGCGAGGCCGGGACGCCGCCGCTGCCCGCCGATATCGCTCGGCTCTCGCCGATATCTTGGCGTCACATCAATTTCCTCGGCCGCTACGACTTCTCCGTGCCTGACGCCGTCGCAAACGGCGGCCTCAGACCGCTACGCCAACCTAATTCCGAATGGGACTTTTGAAAGGAAATAATGCCCCTTACGACACTTTCCTGTTCCGCTCAGCCGCACGACCCTCTATAGGCTGTACCGCCCTAAAAACGTACCTATCGTGACCGAGGACAACGGAAAACCGCTACCTATTTGGGCAAACAGGGGAGGGGATGGTTGCTCAGTGCGCGCCCCTTCGCATGGGAAGCCCTTCCCTTGACTGGAGTACGGTAATACGCAATTATAGTTAGATAACTAAGGATATGGCCATGGAGAGAGGATTGCCGACAAAGGCGCTATGGGATCGCCTTCCCGAAATCGTTCGCTTCCGCGATCAACCGGGGATGACGGAGACCTACAGTTTTGCGGGCGCCGAGGGCACGACCGAGCTGGAAGGCCAGCTGTTCCGGCAGAGAGCGCGGCCATCTAAGGCGGTCTATTTGTTCATGCACCCCACAGCCACGGTCCAGCTGCTCCCAATGCCTGAGGCGCTTGCCGATGCGGGGTTGCACGTACTTTGCGCGTCGAGTCGCTACCCGAGAAACGAT
>Ga0310344_10000354_pt1 | contig 36439 bp, 41 predicted proteins | sample HC15DNA20200_MG_FD_203801 | JGI IMG/M metagenome (GOLD analysis project Ga0310344, IMG submission 203801) | Marine microbial communities from station ALOHA, North Pacific Subtropical Gyre - HC15-DNA-20-200_MG | ecosystem: Environmental > Aquatic > Marine > Oceanic | place: Pacific Ocean: North...
ACAGAAAGCCCGTCTTGTCGCCGATCTTGTGCGTGGAGAACTGGTGTCGGATGCTATTACTCGACTGCGCTTTTTGCCGCATTCTGCTGCTGAAGCAATCTCCAAGGTGATAGTATCTGCAGCTGCCGGAGCGGAGGCAAACCTTGGTTGGTCTGGGGATGACCTGTTTGTCCATTCCATTTTGGTGGACGAGGGTCCTAGTCGGCGTTGGCGTCGGTTCGGTGCTCGGGGAAGGTTCAAACCGATCAAAAGACGGACGGCGCATATCAAGGTTTCTCTTGGGCAAATCAAGGATGTTGACCAGGTAAGGGAGGCATAATGGGACGTAAAGTTCACCCAGTTGGCTTTCGCCTAAAAGTGGTCAAGGAATGGGAGGGGCGTTGGTTTGCGACTGGCAGACAATACAGGGAGCAGCTACAGCAAGACATTGCCATTCGCAAGTTAATCACAGATGGTAGGAGGCGGGCAGCTGTCTCCCGCGTGGAAATTGAGCGCTTCCCAAATCAGGTTCATGTTACTATTTTCTCGGGAAAGCCGGGTATTGTGATTGGACGTAAGGGGGTGGAGGTTAAGGAAATTAGGGCTGGGCTAGAGGAACTGTGTGGTATGGCAGTGAAAATTGACGTAGAAGAAATCACACAGCCGGACCTAGAGGCGAAATTGGTGGCTGACAATGTTGCTAATCAGCTTGAGAGACGTATCAGTTACAGCAGGGCTATGAAGCGAGCGATTGGTCAAGCTATGCGTCAAGGTGCTCAGGGAATAAAAATTATGGTGGCTGGTCGCCTTGGAGGTATTGAAATGTCGCGGCGCAATTGGATGAGGGATGGGCGAGTGCCTCTTCAGACTTTGCGAGCTGATATCGATTATGCTTTTTCAGAGGCCGACACTAGCTACGGAAAGATTGGGGTTAAGGTTTGGGTCTATAGGGGAGAGGTGTTGCGGGATCAGCCATCGGACAATCCCGATGTGTATGTGAGCGCCTAAGAAATTAGAGAGGCATGTTGACACAATGTTAATGCCCAAACGGGTCAAATATCGCAAACAAATGCGCGGCAGGATGCGTGGCAAGGATGCCCGTGGTTCTGAAATTCATTTTGGGGAATACGGACTACAGGCCATGGAGCCTGGATGGATTACTCAAAGGCAGATTGAGGCTGCCCGTCGCGCGATAGTACGGGCACTGAAGAGGCGCGGTAAAGTTTGGATTCGTGTCTTCCCTGATAAACCGGTGACTCAACGAGCGGCTGAGACGCGTATGGGAAAAGGCAAGGGGTCTGTGGACCATTGGGTGGCGGTAGTGAGGCCTGGTAGAATCCTTTTTGAGCTTGCTGGGGCTCCGCCGGACATAGCTCGTGAAGCGTTACGTCTAGCTGGGCATAAACTACCAATAAAGGTACAGATGCGAGTCTCGCGTACGGCTGATGTTGGTGGAGCTATGGAAGGGTAAGAGATGCAAATAGGGGATGTGAGAAATCTATCGTCAGCGGAGTTGCAGAGCCGTATTGATGATGTACGTGAGGCTTTGTTTAAACTTCGTTTTCAAATGGCATTTGGACAGGCGACCGATACGTCACAGTTTCGTAAGAATCGGCGTGATCTTGCACGTTTGTTGACTGTGCAGCGTGAACATCAATTGGCGGATTTGGGAGAGCAGGCAATGGAGGGACAGGAATAGAGATGACTAACCGCAGGCGTCGCCTAACTGGAGTGGTGGCACGGGACAAAATGGACAAAACAGTTGTAGTGGAAGTCACTCGAACTACTGTACACCCCCTTTACCGCAAAGTTATGCGCGTGGCCTCACGGTATTTAGTGCATGATGAGGATAACCGTGCTAGGCAGGGTGATAATGTGAGTATCGTTGAGTCGCGGCCAATAAGTAAGCGTAAGCGTTGGGCTCTGGAGAAAGTGTTGGCCAGTGATTTGGATGCTAAGTCTAGCAAAGGTTAGGAAGGATTGAAATGATTCAGAGTGAGACACGGCTTAAAGTGGCTGATAATTCTGGGGCACGCGAGTTGCAGGTCATTAAGGTACTGGGCGGTAGTAGGCGTCGGTATGCTAGTGTAGGTGATACAATTGTGGCGTCAATCAAGTCGGCTAACCCCAATAGTGCCGCTAAAAAGAAGGAAGTGGTGCGTGCTGTAGTAGTGCGTACTGCTAAGGAATTTCGGCGAAGGGATGGGTCGCAGATTCGCTTTGACGATAATGCAGCTGTGCTTCTGGATGGAGAAACGCGCAATCCCCGGGGCACTCGAATATTTGGGCCTGTGGCTCGTGAATTACGGGCGCACGGTTATATGAAGATTTTGTCTCTGGCTCAAGAGGTTCTCTAGGATAGTTGTTGGTGGTCGAGGGAGTTTTGTGAAAATAAAGAAAGGTGACACAGTCGAAATAATATCTGGAAACGATGCTGGCCGGCGCGGCGATGTCGTTAGGTTAGTACCTAATAGACAGCGCGTAGTTGTGGAGGGTGCTAATTTGCGGAAAAAGCATCAGAAACAGCAGCAGACTGGTGGGCAAAGACCACTATCTGCCGGGATCATTGAATTTGAGGCGCCAATTCACATATCAAATGTTATGCTCATTTGTCCTAAATGTGAGGATGCTGTTCGTGTTGCATGGGTAAGTGAAGGCAATGTTAAACATAGGGTTTGCAAGAAGTGTGGAGCAAATGTGGAGAATTAGCCTATTGTGGGCTGAAATAGTGAAAAATGCCTAATTTGTTAGATTTTTATAATGAGGAGGTTGCGCCGGGTCTGGTGAAGGAAATGGGCTTTCGTAATCTGATGCAGGCTCCAAGAGTTTCGAAAATAGTGCTGAACATAGGACTTGGAGAGGCGCTTGATAATTCGAAGGCTCTGGATGCCGCTATGTCTGATCTGGCCAAGGTGACCGGGCAGCAGCCTGTAATTACACGTGCCCGAAAAAGCGTAGCCAATTTTAAGCTAAGGGAAGGTCAAGCTGTTGGAAGCAAGGTTACTCTACGGGGCGTACGGATGTGGGATTTTCTCGATAGATTGATGCATATAACATTGCCCAGAGTGCGCGATTTTCGCGGGCTCCCACCCACTGGATTTGATGGGCGTGGAAATTTCACGTTGGGGTTTCAGGACCAACTGGCGTTTCCGGAAATTGATTACGATGATATTGATAAGTTGCGGGGAATGGAGATTACTTTGGTGACTACTGCAGTCGATGATGTACAGGGTCTCAGACTGTTGACACTTCTGGGTATGCCGTTCCGTGAAAAGGTGAATTGAAGATGGCCAAGAAATCCATGATTACGCGGGAAACGCGCCGTAAGTATCCAACTCGTGTGCGTAACCGTTGTTCGAGTTGCGGTCGTCCGCGGGGGTATATGCGTCGGTTTGGTCTGTGTCGGATTTGCTTTCGGGGTTTGGCCCTGAAAGGTTATATACCGGGCGTTGTGAAATCGTCCTGGTGAACTACGGAAAGTAATATTATATGAGTATGAGCGATCCCGTTGGGGACATGTTGAATCGGATTAGTACAGCTGTAGCGGCTGGGCATTTGTCTACAAGTGTGCCTAGTTCTAAATTAAAGACTGCTATTGCGCGCATCCTTCAGGAAGAGGGTTATATCGACGCTTTTGACGTCATTCAGGGGGACGAGTCGTACAGTACGCTTCAGTTAAATATACGTTATATAGGTGAGCGTCGTAAACGTCGGCCAATTATAACTGGAATTAAGCGTGTAAGCAGACCAGGACGCCGAGTATATACACCCAAACGTAAAATACCACGGGTACTTTCTGGATTGGGAATTGCGATAGTGTCTACCCCTAAGGGTGTTATGACTGGGCGGCGCGCACGTCGGCTTGGTGTTGGTGGAGAGGTGCTCTGCCACGTCTGGTAGAGCGACCAAGAAAACAATGTCACGAATAGGGAAAGAGCCAATACCTATTCCATCGAAAGTCGAGGTGACTATTGATGGCGGGAAAGTACGAGTCATTGGTCCTAAGGGGGAATTGGAACGTCAGTTTCGAGAAGAAATCGGCATTCGTTTGGACGATGATTTGGTTCTGGTCGAGCGTTTGTCGGACGAACCTTTGGCCCGATCTTTGCATGGTACTACGAGAGCAGTGATTAGAAACATGGTAGTTGGAGTAAGTGAGGGATGGGAGAAACTTTTGCAGATAGAAGGTGTCGGCTATCGAGCTGCTTTGGAGGGCCGTGATCTGGTGCTGAATTTAGGATTTTCGCATCCAGTAACAGTTGCCCCCCCTGACGGAATTGAATTTGAAGTCGATGATCGAGCACGGAGTATTACTGTTCTTGGAATCGACAAGGAGCTTGTTGGACAGGTAGCCGCTGATGTCAGGGCATGGCGTCCTCCTGAGCCTTATAAGGGTAAGGGTATTCGCTATGATGGTGAATATGTGCGGCGAAAAGCTGGTAAGGCTGCAAAGGCAGAATTGTAATGGGAGCTAAGACTCGTGCAGCTGCGCGTAAATGGCGCCATCGGCGAGTGCGGCGCAAGGTGCGGGGTTCTGAAAAGTGCCCCCGATTGAGTGTATTTCGGAGTTCTATGCACATCAGTGCTCAGCTTATCGATGATGATCAGGGTGTGACGGTTGTACAGGCGTCGACTCTTGAGTCAGATGTATCCGCAGAGGCTGAAAATGCAGGGAAGATTGATAAGGCGCGCGCGGTTGGAAGGGTGGTCGCATCGCGGGCGCAGGACAAGGGTATTCGTAAGGTAATTTTTGACCGTGGTGGTCACAAATATCATGGCCGCGTGAAGGCTCTGGCGGAGGCGGCCCGATCAGGTGGACTGGAGTTCTAGGTATCGATATGGCGAGAAATAGTGGACCTCGTGGTCATCGGGATGATGATCGTGACGAGATGGATGAGAGAGTGGTGGATATCAATCGCGTTGCAAAAGTAATTAAGGGAGGCCGCAGATTTGGATTCAGGACGGTGATGGTTGTGGGCGACAACCGTGGTAGCGTTGGTGTAGGTGTTGGTCGTGCCCAGACTGTACCGGATGCTCTGCGAAAGGCTAGTGATAAGGCTCGTAAAAGTATGCGAAAGATTCCAATGGTTGGAACTACCGTGCCACACGAAAACTTGGGTAGGATTGGCGGAGCACGGGTATTTCTTAAGCCTGCCTCCCCAGGCACAGGAGTTATAGCTGGCGGTGGCGTGCGGGCAGTGTTGGAGTGTGCAGGAGTGAAAGATGTTTTGACCAAATCTCAGGGGAGTGCTAACGTACTCAACGTTGTGCAAGCTACATTTGTTGGTTTGGTTGAGATGAAAGACCCGGTTGAGGAGGCGCATCGTAGGGGTAAGAAGCTAGAGGAAGTACAACCTTTCTGGGCGCGTCAGAAAAATGGCCAGGAAGAAAAGTAAAGGAAAGACGGTATTTGTTACTCTGCGACGCAGTCCGCTGGGAACCAGCGGGAGGCATCAGGGTACTGTGCGAGCGCTTGGTCTTCGCAGAATTCGGCAAACTGTCGAGCATGGCGATACGCCGCAATTGAGGGGCATGTTAGCTAAGGTAGCGCATTTGGTGGAAATAGAGGAGCGTTAGTGGGTTTGGGAGAGAACATTTTCCGTGGAACTTCATGACATTAGACCTAGCCAGGGATCCCGCCGTGCTCGGAGAAGAGCGGGTCGGGGTATTTCGGCAGGCAGGGGCAAGACAGCTGGTAGAGGCACAAAGGGAGCCGGGTCACGGTCTGGTTCAGGCGGAAGGTTGTACCGTGAAGGCGGTAACCTTCCATTCGTGCGGAAGCTTCCGTTTAAGCGGGGTTTTACTAATCGAAACCGATTAATGTACGTAGAAATAAATGTTGAGGACATTGAGGCGCGATTTGATCCTGGTGCTGAAGTTAGTCCTAGCACATTGGCTGAGTCCGGCTTTATGAAAAGTGCTGGGGATAATCCTGTCGTAGTGTTGGGCAGAGGAAAACTTTCAAAGGCTGTGAGCGTCAGAGCGCATAGAATCACGCGTGGGGCTCTAGAAAAAATAGAAGCAGCGGGTGGTTCCGTTACCGTGTTGGAACTGGGTACGGTTAAATAAGAAGAGCGAAACAGGAAAAGGAAACGGTTTAGTTAAATGAAGAGTTTGGCTCTGCGTCGTCTGTGGAATGCTCACGACTTACGTAATCGACTGTTGATAACAGTTGCCTTATTAGTGTTATACAGGTTGGCAGCGCACGTACCTGTCCCGGGAGTGGATCGGGATGCGATCGCGCAGGTTTTGCAGTCCTCAACGGGAACCGGGAACTTACTGGGTTTGTTTGACTTGCTGTCAGGTGGTACTGTTTCGAATTTCTCGGTGCTGGCCATGGGGGTTTACCCATACATAACTGCCCAGATTATTTTACAGCTTATGGTGCCGATTGTTCCAGCTCTTAAACAACGTATGGAAGATGATCCTCGTGAAGGAAAGCAGTTCATCGAACGCTGGACTTATTATTTGGCCATACCGATGGCATCTCTGAATGCAATTGGGCAGATTCGGCTTTTTCAGGCATCCGGTTTACCAATATTGCCCCACTTCGGTTTCACCGGAGAGGACTTGCTCCCGACTATAACGACTCTTATCACCATGACTGGAGGAACGATGTTCGCTATATGGCTTGGTGAATTGATATCGGAATACGGTATTCGTAACCAGGGTCTTTCTCTGATTATTTTTAGCGGCATTGTGAGTGGGTTACCAAGTAGCGTGGGCCAATTGTGGTCGGATGAGGCGACTCGTTACTCTGGACTGGCCCTGTTCCTTGCTTTGGTGGCTATTACTGTCTTTGCAATTGTTGTGGTAACTCAGGGGCGTCGCAATGTGCCAGTTATGTATCCAGGGCGGCGCATTGGTCGGAGGCAATCGATGCCGGTGCGAGGTTCATTGCCTCTATTAGTAAACATGGCCGGAATGATACCCATAATTTTTGCTAGTGCAATTCTGAGTTTTCCAGCAATCATTGCACAGTTTTTTACGGTCAGCCAGACGCAATGGGTACGGAATATCGCGTTGGGCATGCAAGACCTTTTTGCTAATCAGCAGAACTGGGGATACATTACCATATACTTTTTCATGGTGGTGCTTTTTGCGTTCTTTTATACTGATGTCCTCTTTCAGCAACAGAACTATGGAGAGAATTTGAAGCGTGTAGGCGCCCAAGTACCGGGAGTTACAAAAGGGCCGCCGACGCAGCGCTATCTAAACAAAGTGTTGAGGCGCATAACCTTGCCTGGAGCCACCCTACTTGGTACCGTAGCGGTTCTGCCTCTTTTGGTAGGGGTTATGTTTGTCGGGGTTACGTCTGGGGGCAATGCGTTTTTTGCTATTGGCTCTGGTTTGTTAATCGTTGTCGGGGTGGTTAAGGAGACGTTCTTCGGTCTTCAAACTGAACTGAAGCTGCGTGGTTATGACGACCAGCTGCTGGTGCATTAGAGACTATTATGGGGAAGTACTATCTAGTTATGATTGGTCCCCCGGGTGCTGGAAAGGGTACGCAGTCAACGCGTCTTGCAAAAAGGTTGGGTATAGCCCATGTTTCAACGGGCGATATATTTAGGGACAACATCCGCAATGAGACCGATTTGGGCAAGAGCGTGAAAGTTTTACTGGAAAGTGGCAAGCTTGTGCCTGATAAAGTGACAATTGCTTTGGTGAAAGAGCGGCTGCAGGAATCGGATTGTCAGGGAGGTGCTGTGTTGGATGGTTTTCCCCGTACACCAGCGCAGGCAGCTGCTCTTGATTACATGCTAGAGCAGCAGGGTTTCTGCGTGAATGTGGCACCATACATTAGTGTGGAGGATGAAGTAGTAGTGGAACGTTTGAGTGGACGTAGGACAGACCTGAGAACGGGCAAGACCTATCACATCACATTCGATCCGCCTCCGGAAGATGCGGATTTGGAGCAAAGGGAGGATGATAGTGAGGATATTGTGCGGCACAGGTTGGCTGAGTACTACGAAAACACGACGCAGCTCCTTAACTATTACAAGCAACGGGGAGTGTTAATGCAGTTTGATGGCGAGCTTAGTATCGATGATTTGACTGAGGCGCTTATGTTGGCTGTGGGAGAGCGGACCCTTGCGTGATTGTCATCAAGTCAGCGAGCGAAATCGCGTCAATCCGGCAATGCGGGCGCATCGTTGCGACAGTGCTTCACGAGTTGAGGGGTCGTATCCGGCCAGGAGTTACCACTTTGGAACTAGACGAATTTGCCGAGCAGCAATTGGCCCTTATGGATGCAGTGTCTCCTTTCAGGGGTTATCAACCCGACCCTACGATGCCTCCTTTTCCGGGAGTTACTTGCATGTCCGTTAATGCTGAAATTGTACATGGGGTTCCGGGTAAACGCCGTTTGCGTGAAGGAGATGTTCTGACCGTGGACTGCGGAGCTAAGCACCGGGGTTGGATTGCTGATGGAGCCTGGACGTTTGAAGTCGGTGGAGTAAGTGACGAGGCAAGAAAATTACTTGAGACGACCGAGCGCGCGCTTTACGCATCTATTGCTTGTGCGAGAGTGGGAAAGCGGACTGGTGATGTTGCGGCTACTATGCAGGAGGAAGTTGAGCGGTCTGGTTATAACGTTATTCGCCATCATACCAGTCATGGGATTGGGCGTAGTCTGCATGAGGACCCGCAAATATTGAATCATGGTCGAGCCGGAACAGGGATACCCTTGCGTAATGGCATGACAATAGCGTTGGAGCCGATGGTTCTTTCCGGTGGGACTGAGACCCATGTCTTGGATGATGGATGGACGGTGGCTTCAAATGACGGTGGACTTACTGCGCATTATGAGCATACAATAGCCATCACTGATGGAGAAGCACAGATTCTGACTAAGTTGTAATAGTATCCTGAGGAATGTTATGAAAGTGTCTGCATCAGTAAAGAAGCGTTGTCCAAAGTGCAAGATTGTGCGGAGGCGTGGCCGTGTGTATGTGATATGTGAAAACAAACGGCACAAACAGCGCCAAGGTTAAGAGTGGTAGACAAGGTGAGGGATTGAAATGGCTCGAATTGAAGGAATTGATTTGCCGCGTACTAAACGCATAGAGGTGGCACTGACATACATCTATGGAATCGGTAAGTCGCATGCACGAGCAGTGCTGACGAGTGCTGGAGTCGACTCTGATACTAAAGTGAAAGATTTGACTGAGGCTGAAGTCATCGCTCTAAGAGATTGTATTTCGAATGATTATCGTGTAGAGGGTGATTTGCGCCGTCAGGTGCAACTCAACATTAAGAGGTTGACAGAGATTGGTTGTTATCGTGGAAAGCGCCATCGAGTCAATCTTCCTGTGCGGGGACAGCGCACACGCACAAACGCTCGTACTCGTAAGGGTACGAAAAAGACCGTAGCGGGTCGTGGGCGCAGACGTGGTGCTAGGAAGAAGTAGTTAGAGGGATAGGATAATATGGCAACTCAAAAGCAATCATCGAAGAAGAGACGTGAGAAAAGGCGTGTGCCGCGTGGTCGTGTATATATTCATGCGACATTCAATAACACTATTGTCACAATTACTGATCAGCGTGGAGGTGTCATTGCGTGGGGGAGTGGCGGTACTGTTGGTTTCAAGGGATCACGGAAAAGTACTCCTTACGCAGCACGTCTTGCTGCTGACAAGGCAGGTAGAGATGCTCTGGATATGGGGCTGCAGGAGGTTGATATTTTCGTGAAGGGTCCGGGACCTGGACGAGAGTCAGCGATACGAGCAATTCAGGGCCTGGAGATTGCCGTGAACTCGATTACGGATCGGACTCCGGTGCCGCACAATGGTTGTCGGCCACCGAAGAAGAGGCGGGTGTAAGCACGATGTATAAACAAATTGAAAGTATTGAGACTAGGGATAGATGAATTATGGCGAGATATACTGGTCCAGTCTGCAAATTGTGTAGACGTGAGGGAGCCAAGTTGTACCTTAAGGGCTCGCGTTGTTTAGGTCCAAAATGCTCTTTTGATAAACGTGGGTATGGTCCTGGGCAGCATGGCCAGCAGGCACAATGGCGTCGGCGGCGGGATTCTGATTTCGCCATTCAACTTAGAGCGAAGCAGCGGGCACGGCGTGTTTACGGGGTGCTTGAGAGACAATTTCGTAGATATTATCGTAAGGCCGTTCGTGAGAGAGGACTGACAGGCCTAGCTTTGCTACAATTACTAGAGACGCGTCTTGACAACGTTGTTTACCGACTGGGGTATGCACGGAGCCGTGCTGAGGCCCGTCAGTTGGTATCCCATGGTCACTTCTTACTGAACGGTAGACGCACTAATGTGCCCTCCGCCCGTCTAAATCCTGGTGATGAAATTGCGGTTCGGGGCGGGTCTCGGGGCCGGCAGTTTTTTCAGGCTCTTGGTGATGATGCAGAAGGGCGCACGGTGCCAACATGGCTGACCAGGGACGTGTCTAACCTGACTGGGAAGATGGAAACGATGCCGGCCCGTCAAGAGATTGATGAGCCAGTAAATGAACAACTTATTGTGGAATTTTACTCGCGTTGATGAAAAAGTGGACTGGTGAAGTCCGGCGCGTGCATGAACGCTAGGAGGCATTTGATTTGATTTCGATGACAGGTATGGTATCACCAAAGATTGAGCGGGACGCAGTCTCGCGTAATTACGGTAAATTTTCTATTAGTCCTTTGCAGAATGGGTATGGAATTACATTGGGTAACGCTCTCCGACGCATACTTCTATCGTCCTTAGAAGGGGTTGCGGTAACATCGATTCGGGTGGAGGATACTTATCATGAATTTACTGACCTGCCTGGGATTCGCGAGGATATGACCCAGATTATGCTGCAAATAAAGCAGCTTCGCATGAGACTGCATGAAGGTTCGACTTCTAGAATTTATCTAAACGTTAGCGGTGAGGGCGTAGTTTCGGCGGCTGATCTCGAGTGTTCGGCGGAGCTGGAGTTGATAAACCCTGACCTATATCTCTTCACTGTAGATGCGGCTTCCGCTAAAACTCAAATGGAGATGACGGTCCAGCGCGGGCGCGGATACTCTCCGGCAGAGGACCGTGGCCGTTTGCCTGTTGGGGAGATGCCGACTGATGCTATCTATAGCCCTGTGAAGAGAGTAAATTGGGATGTTGAACGTGCCCGTGTAGGTCAGGACACTGGTTTTGACAACCTAGTAATGGAGATTTGGACGGATGGCACTATAGCGCCAGAGGAAGCTCTGAGTGGAAGTGCAGCGATTATGATGCATCACTTGCGCGACATTGCCGGAGTTACTGAGGAGATGCTTCTTGAGACGGAGACGGAGGAGCCTGAGGAGTCTGTCTCAAGCGAGGTGTTTGAAATTCCGATTGAGCAGCTAGATCTTTCAGTGCGTGTGTTCAACTCCCTTAAGCGTACAGGTATTACTTCGGTCGGAGAAGTGTTGGACCACATGTCTCGTGGGGATGAAGCCATGATGGCAATACGGAATTTTGGAGATAAATCTCTTTCTGAACTACGTGAGAAGATGGTTGAACGCGGGTACGTTGAAGCCGATGACCCGGACAACACTGCTGAGGTTGAGGCGGATGCAGAGTTAGTAGAATGAGACATCGCATTTTTGGTCGTCGCCTGAATCGTTCGGGTGCACACCGGCTATCTCTGAGACGAAATTTAATGAACGAGTTGGTTCGTCACGAGAGGATTCGTACGACGGAGGCTAAGGCGCGGGCTATCCGGGGAGAGATAGAACGAATTATCACAATTGCAAAGCGTGGATTGCGCAATGAGGGTGCTGACGCACAGGTACAGGCGCGGCGAACGGTTATGCGGCGTCTTAACAACAAGAGTATAGTTGCGAAGTTGTTCGAGGAAATTGCGCCCCGTTTTGAGAATCGTCCCGGAGGTTATACGCGGATCTTGAAACTCGGAGTGCGTTCTGGTGACGCTGCTCGTGTGGTGTTACTTGAGTTTGTAGAAGATTAGGTAGAGTAATTGGGTTGTTTGCGAGAGTGAGTGCAGGTGCGGCGGTTTCGAGCCACTCTGGAGTATGACGGTACAGAGTATTATGGGTTTCAGAGACAGGCCAAGCATCGGACGGTCCAGGCTGAAGTCGAGGCTGCTATCGGACGAGTGTGTAACGTGGATAGGGTTGTGGTCAGTTGTGCCGGAAGGACGGATAGTGGGGTACATGCAAGAGGACAAGTCATTGCTTTCAATGCGGAGTGGCGGCACTGTCTGTCTGACCTTCTCCGTGCTATTAATGCGCATTTACCTAGCGATGCTTCCGTGGTTGCATTGGACTATGCGGAGGATGGGTTTGATCCACGTCGGGCAGCTCGGTGGCGTCGCTACGAATACAATATATACAATGCTCCGGTTCGGTCGCCGTTGTATGCGCGCATGAGTTGGCGAGTGTGGCCGGAACTGGATTTGGATGCGATGCAGGTTGGATCAGATTTCTTAATAGGTGAGCACGACTTCGCTTGTTTTGGTAGGGCACCTGAAAAGGGCGGTCATACGATTAGGACTGTCCGTGAAGCTAAATGGAGAGCGGAAGGACTATTCTTGAATTTTACGGTTGAGGCTAATGCATACCTATATCATATGGTACGCAGCATTGTTGGAGCGTTGCGTTTAGTAGGAACCGGTAGATGGAACGCTGATATGATGAACGAGGTGCTTAAATCGAAGGATCGAGGGCGATGTGTCGTTCTAGCCCCGCCCCAGGGACTTGTTTTAACGGAAGTTAAGTATTGAGGCTTGAGATTGTGAACAAGACATATATTAACAAGACATATATTACTAAACTCAGTGACATTAATCGCGAGTGGCTTGTGGTGGATGCGACTGGACAAACACTTGGGCGACTGGCGACCCGAATTGCGACAATACTATCTGGCAAACACAAAGCCAACTATACTCCCAACTTGGATATGGGCGATTTTGTGATAGTGGTTAATGGGGCAAAGATTTCGGTAACGGGCAATCGTTTAGACGCAAAACTCTATCGGCGGCACACTGGTTATCCCGGCGGGCTGAAAGAGATTACGCTGCGGCGAATGCTGGAAACACATCCCGAACGTGTAATCCAGTTGGCAGTGAAAGGGATGCTGCCGAAAAACAAACTAGGACGGCAAATGTTGAAGAAACTGAAAGTGTATACTGACTCAGAACATCCGCATGGGGCGCAGAGACCACGCCAACTTGGAAACTAATTTATGGATACCAGAGAATATCACGAAGCTGTCGGACGTAGAAAGGAAAGTACGGCACGAGCGCGTATTTATGTAGGTGGCAGTGGCGATGTGGTAGTGAACGATAAGCCGGCACAGCAGTATTTCCCACGGGTTGGAGATATCAAGAGAGTTTTGCTGCCTCTGGGTTTGTCGGGATGTGAGGGTAAAGTGGATGTGAGTGTACTGGTATCGGGTGGAGGAGTTACTGGTCAAGTGGATGCGAGTGCTCATGCTATTTCGAAAGCGATTCTGAAGCTCGACCCTGATGTACGTAAAGTGCTGCGTGGTGCGGGATTGCTGACTCGAGATGCTCGCGTGAAAGAACGAAAGAAACCGGGCCTAAAGAGAGCGCGCAAGGCGCCGACTTACACCAAGCGTTAGGTGCAAAAAGGGCCGGGAAAATTGCCGGCCCTTTTTTTCTGCTTGGGTATAGAAGCATGGCAATAATTTTCATCGTGGGACTTGGTCCCGGCCCCGTAGAGCAACTTACGGCAGATGCCAGAAGGATTCTACTGAGTAGTAAGAGATTGCACCTCGTTGGAACTGATGGCTCCAGTTTGAACATTGAGAATGGCGCGCATAGTTGTTCATATGAACTGGATGTGGACCCGATTGTCCTAGCTAAAGATGTGGTGGCGGATGTTGAGAAATGGCCTGAAGTTACTCTGGCGGTACCAGGCGATCCGACTGACTGGCAGATATTATTAGAGGCTTTAGACAGGTTTGCATCAGTGCGGGGGACTATTGTTCGGCGAGTGTCTGGGGTGAGTACGGTGTCCTCTGTATTAAATGTACTTGATTTGTCGGGATTGCCGGGTATCCATGTGACTATGGCAGAGCATGTAGCCGCAAAGACACATCCTCCATTTGGTACCGATTGTCCTGTTTTGGTGATGGGATTGCGATCAAGGAATACGGTTACATCACTAAAAATGGTGTTGCTTAATCAGTACCAACCTGAGTTTCGTGTTGCTATAGTTCATTGGAATGGACAGAAAGGCGAAACTTGCGACTGGTTGGCATTAGAGGGGATTGATAAAGTGTCATCTATTTCCCAAGTGAGTACACTTTATCTTCCAGCGGCTGATGAAATGAGCGGTTTTGCTGGGCTTCAGGATATAGTTGCGAAGTTGCGAGGTCCAGAGGGATGCCCATGGGATCAAGAACAGACGCATCTCTCACTACGCTCTAATCTACTAGAGGAAGTATACGAGACTCTTGGCGCGATCGAATCTGGTGACTCTGTAAATCTGGTCGAGGAACTCGGCGACCTACTCTTACAAGTTGTGCTTCAGATACAGATTGCTGTTGACGCAAAAGAGTTTCAAATGGGAAGCGTGATTGCGGGTATCAATAAGAAGCTAGTGCGTCGACATCCGCATGTGTTTGCTGGTGAATCCGTTGACGGTGTCGAGGATGTATTACGTAACTGGCAGTCCATTAAGCGAGTTGAAAGAAACTCTAAGAAAGATAGTGCTGATAGTGAGCTTTCGGGGATTCCGCCAGCGCTACCTGCCTTAGCACAGGCGCAGATTTATCAGACGCGCGCAGCGCAAGTTGGGTTTGATTGGCCACAATTGTCGGGAGTAATAAAGAAATTCCACGAGGAAATTGAAGAGCTGCGGAAAGCACGTGGTTCTGAACGGAAGATGGCGGAAACCGGAGACTTACTTTTTTCACTAGTGAATCTTGCGCGCCGTATGGATATCGATGCAGAGAGTGCGCTGCGCGAGGCGAACACGCGTTTCCGGAGTCGGTTCGAGGATATGGAATTATATGTGAGGCGACGCGGGGATAGTATTGCTGAGTGTTCAATAGATGACTTGAATGTTATCTGGGACATGATCAAGGAAAAGCGCTGGTCGCATTAGAATGTGCTATCGTATAATTGTGCGAGTGATTACAATAACTAATGGGTATTTTAGGTAAAATAAAAGGGTCATTTTTGCTAATGACCCTTTTTTGTCGGGGCGAGAGGATTTGAACCTCCGACCTCACCGACCCGAACGGTGCGCGCTAGCCGGGCTGCGCTACGCCCCGAGTAAATACGATTATATCGTATCGGTTGTCTGGTGTAAAGATTCATGGTTGAATACGAATTAAATGACTGAAAACGAGTTAAGACCTAGAAAGACGCACATTAATATTACTGCTTGGGTTCAGTGGTTGAGGCCAGGCTTGGGCGTGAAACGCTGGATGGGATTGATGCTTTTTGGTGTAATGCTGTTAGGTTTGGGGGCTGCATTTATTTTAGTTGAAATATATCAGGGAGGATATTTACCTCCGGTGTTGGAGGCACTGACAATGCAGCCGATTCCGCGTGTGTTGCGAGCATCAGGTTTAGGGGTTGCTGGTGTAGTGGCGGTTATATATGCATTTGGCAGGCTTAGCAGGGAGTTAATCGTCCCGTTTGCGCCGGAGGGAAGATCAGTAGCTACAATAGTGGCTGAGCGCCGACGCAAACGTCGCGGTCCGCGAATTGTGGCAATTGGTGGTGGTACTGGGATGGGGGTATTGCTACGTGGTCTGAAGGAACATACGTCAAACCTAACCGCTGTTGTGACTGTCGCTGATGATGGGGGATCATCCGGTAGATTGAGGCGTGATCTTGGTGTGCTGCCGCCAGGTGATTTGCGTAATTGCATGACTGCTTTGGCTGACGATGAAGCACTTCTTACTCAATTGTTCAAATATCGTTTTGGGATTGGTGAAGAGGTTCGGGGTCACTCGTTCGGTAATCTATTCATCACAGCGATGACAGAGATCACAGGTTCGTTCGAGCAGGCACTTGCAGTATCGAGTCAGGTTTTGGCAATAGGAGGCAGGGTATTTCCCTCCACACTGGAGGATGTATGTCTTACGGCAGATGTTCGCGAAAGTGATCTTCAGCCTGCTCAACGTGTTACAGGAGAATCTGCCATTCCGAGCGGGCGTGGCACAATTGATCGTGTGCAGTTGCATCCGGAGACAAGTGCTGCGTATCCAGATGCGGTGCAGGCTATACTAGCAGCGGATATGATTGTGGCCGGTCCGGGGAGTTTGTTCACGAGTGTTATGCCGAATCTATTGGTTCGGGATATAGCGGCTGCGATTCGATCAAGTCGTGCAGTGCGGGTTTATGTTTGTAACGTGGCTACTCAAGATGGTGAAACTGATGGATTCTCGGTTGATGAACACGCAAGCAGGATTCGAGTACATACAGATGGTATCTTGTTTCCAAATGTACTAGCCAACAACTGTTATAAAGGCTCCTTGTTATCTGGTGCAGAGTGGGTCAAACATGTGGGTAATGCCAACGGAGCTACACAGGTATTCGAAGCTGATTTGGTACATGAAAAATCTCCGTGGAGGCATGACCCTGTGAAGCTTTCCCAAGCGTTGCTTCGAATCTTACATCATGGGCAAGTTTGCTAACAGTGTAATGTTGCTGGTGCGGATGATTCTGGTCTGACGAAGACTACAACGAAGACTACAAAGGAAAAAAAAGAACAAACACGAGGATAAAAACATGCAAAGAACAGGCGTAGGAATCAATGGTTTCGGGCGAATAGGCCGACAGGTACTTAAATCAATAATGGAGCGTCACGGCGAGAGTTTACAAGTTGTAGCAATCAATGATTTGGCTGATGCGGACGCGAATGCACATCTTTTGAGATATGATTCCACGTACGGTCGTTATCCTGGTAACGTGGAAGTAATAGATGGCGATTTGGTAATCAATTCAGAGCATCTGAAGGTATTCAATGAGCGAAATCCTGGTGATATTCCTTGGCGGGAGCTTGGCGCCGATATTGTAATTGAATCAACTGGTTTGTTTGTGGATGCAGTAGGAGATCCCAGTGTCGGCAGACCTGGTGCGAGGATACATATAGAACGGGGCGGTGCAAAAAAAGTAGTGATATCCGCACCTGCTAAGAATGAGGATCTTACTATCGTGCTTGGAGTAAATGATGGTCAGTACGATTCTAGCAGGCATCATGTGTTATCTAATGCGTCTTGTACTACCAATTGCCTAGCTCCACCTGCCAAAGTGATTAATGATCACTTTGGCATTGAGAATGGTGTTATGACGACCGTCCATGCCTATACAGGTGATCAGCGTATCCTAGATGTAGTCCACAAGGACATGCGTAGGGCGCGCGGTGCTGGCCAGAACATTATCCCTACCTCGACTGGAGCAGCGCAGGCGGTTGCTCTTGTAATTCCTGAATTGCAGGGTAGATTCGATGGATATTCCCTGCGGGTGCCGACAGCGACAGTATCAATTGTTGATTTTGTAGCGGTTCTGGAGCGTGAGGCAACAGTGGAAACTGTGAACGATGCTCTTAGGGCAGCGGCGGAAAATGGTCCTATGCGGGGCATTCTAGGATATAGCGATGAACCTCTTGTCTCCTCTGACTTTAGGGGTGACTCTCGTTCATCGACAATTGACGCGCTTAGCACTATGGTGATGGGCGGGAATTTGGTGAAGATCGTCACTTGGTATGATAACGAATGGGGGTATGCATGCCGTACTGCAGACTTGACCAGTAAGGTAGCTGACGGTTTGTAGTATGAAATGTAGGACTATCCGCGATATAGAAGTATGTAATAAGCGTGTGCTTATGCGCGCTGATTTTAATGTGCCCCTGGATGACGGGCATATCATAGATGATGCACGTATTCGAGCCGTGGTTCCGACCGTGCATAATCTGTTAGCACGGTCGTCGTCTGTGATTTTGTGTTCACATCTTGGGCGTCCGGGTGGAAAACGAGTTCCTAAGTTGTCATTGCGCCCGGTGGCTTTAGCCCTAGAGGGTGTTCTAGGTAGGAAAGTTACATTTGTTGAGGACTGTCTAGGTCCCGTTGCTCAATTGGCCGCTGACAGCATGATGCCTGATGAAATATTACTGCTCGAAAACACGCGCTTTTACCCGGGCGAACAAAATAACGACTCGCAAATGGCGAGTGGTCTTGCTGAACTGGCTGATATTTTTGTAAACGATGCTTTTGGATCGGCGCACCGCAGACATGCATCGATTGTAGGAGTGGCGGAGAGGATTCCAGCAGTGGCGGGACTGTTGCTAGAACAGGAGCTAGAATACCTTGACGGGTTTTTGCGAGCTCCGATGCGCCCATTCGTTTCCATTCTTGGAGGATCAAAAATCTCTGACAAAATTGGGCTAATTGAGAGTTTATTGCAACGGTCTGACAGAGTGCTGATTGGTGGAGGTATGGCCAACACCTTTTTTAGGGCACAGGGCATTGATGTTGGGGCGTCGCTTGTGGAGAATGATGTATTGGAGGAAGCTGATCGATTGCTCGAAATATCTGGAGACAAAATGGTGTTGCCGACCGAAGTGATCATTGCCGATAAATTAGACTCAGATGCGACCTGTCGCAGTGTAAATGTGAGTGAGGGAGTTGCGAATGGTTGGAGGATACTTGATATTGGTGCGGCGACTATAGCTGAATTTGCCATTTGCGTTCGTGATGCTCAGATGGTATTTTGGAATGGTCCGATGGGTGTTTTTGAATTAACTCCGTTTGCGACTGGAACAAATGCGCTTGCTCGCTTGGTTGCAGAGAGCGACTCTATAAGCGTTGTTGGAGGCGGGGATTCGGTAGCAGCGGTCAGGAAATCTGGAATGGCCAAAGATATTTCGCATATTTCTACTGGTGGTGGTGCTAGTCTCGAATTCTTGCAGGGCATCACACTCCCAGGTGTTGAGGCCCTACTTAAGGTGGATTGAGGTGTGAGGCGGTTGTACAATTATGAAAACGACAAGAAAAACGATTATTGCTGGAAACTGGAAGATGTTTTTGTCTCCTCAAGAAGGTGCTGTGCTGGCGCGTGAGATTGTAAGCTCTATGAAGGATAACCATGAGGTGGAAACTGTGCTCTGCCCGCCGTCAGTTACACTAACTGCTGTAGGGGAAGAATTACGTGGTTCGGAGGTCAGGTTGGGCGCGCAGAATATATACTGGGAGGATTCTGGCGCTTTTACTGGAGAGATATCGGCGTCTATGTTGATTGGTTGGTGCACATACGTGATTGTGGGACACTCGGAGAGACGTCTGTACTTTGGAGAAACGGATGAAATTGTTCATCGTAAGGTGAAGGCTGCTCTTGCAAATGATTTGCAACCTATTGTATGCGTGGGGGAGAATGCAGACGAAAGAAAGACTGGGCGCACTGCTGAGATAGTGCGTCGTCAGATTCAAGCTGCTTATTCAGGTCTTACACAGAACGAAGCAATGAGGACAGTGGTCGCATACGAGCCGGTGTGGGCCATAGGTGCGGGCAAGGCTGCGACTCCGAGTAGTGCGAACGAGGTGTGTGCTAATGATATACGAGTGTCTCTTCATAAGTTGTTTGGTGAAGATGTGGCGGAAACTGTACGTGTGCAATACGGGGGTAGTGTTGATTCTGACAATGTAGCCGCATTTATGCGGGAGTCGGACATTGACGGTGCGCTCGTAGGCGGAGCAAGCCTGTCGGCCACGAGCTTTTGTGATATTGTGCGATCAGCGTCGTGAGTCTATCGGGCCCTCTGTCATTATGTGACCACAACATATATCTATGTTTGCAATAGTGTATCTGGAGCCATGGATGTGGCTACTAGGTACTTTTCCGGTGCTGCTTCTGCTCCAGCGTTGGATATCTAGACATACTCAGATCATCTTTTTGTTGCTTACTCGACACCCTGGAATGGCAGTGTTGTTGAATCAGCTTGTGTTTCTGCCTGGGGTGATATTGCATGAACTTAGTCATTGGTTGCTGGCCCGCCTACTGGGTGTTCGTACGATGGGTTTCTCAGTTTGGCCTAAGCGCCAGTCAGATGGCACAGTCAGGCTAGGATACGTACAAACGGAAAAAGTAGATTTTCTGCGTGAGGCCCTGATAGGGGTAGCCCCGCTCGTGGCCGGCTGTGCGGCGGTAGTGTTAATTGGAAACCAAATCCTGCAATTGGATCAGGTGGCTATTGCATTTGCTCGTGGGGATTGGGATAGCGCTTCTAGGGGGTTAGTAAGTGTGATGCAATACGCGGATTTACTTGTTTGGCTATATGTTCTCTTCGCTCTTAGTAACACTATGATGCCCAGTGCAAGTGATCGGCGAGCGTGGCCTCTGGTCGGATTGTTGCTTTTGGGTCTGGGTGTAGGATCATATTTTGCAGGTGTGGGCGTGGTTCTACAGGAGGCTGTAAGTCAGGCGATTGCGTTGGGAGTGAGAGTAATTTCCACGGCCTTTAGTGTGACTATAGTTGTTGATTTGGTAGTAATACCGGTAGTTTACGGAATTGAATGGATGCTTTGGCAGTTTCTTCCTGAACATAAATTGGCAAAATTACTCTAGATTACCTTGCCGTGACAGACGTGCGAGATAGATAATGGTGACTGTCATTAGGAGTATCAAAGTCGCTAGTTTAATCAACTGGGATTCTACTGTTAGGGAGAGTACGCCAAAAGATGCGGCTGCCACCCAATATCCTATGACGATGCGACGTTCAGAATGACCGTGATCAATTAATCGAAAGTGTAGGTGGCCGCGGTCGCCGTGAAGGATTGAGGCACCCCGGCGATAGCGATGGATAATCTGCCATGCGGTGTCTGCGATGGGTACGGCCATGACCAATAGTGCGGTGGCGAGGCGGGCAGGTGCTAGGATTGATAGTGTTGCTAGACCGTAGCCTAGTACCATCGCTCCTGTTCCACCAATAAATACACGTGCCGGGCTAAAGTTAAACGGCAGTACCCCTATGCAAGCACCAGCTAGGGCGAATGCGTAAAGAGACATATGTTGTTGCCCGAGCGATCGCATGTGCATGGCAAATAGGATTGCCGCGATAGCTCCAACCCCTGCGGCTAGCCCGTCTAGTCCATCTAGCCAGTTCACAGTATTCATCATTCCTAGGATCCAAAAGCATGTGAATATTATGATTAGCACCGGGCCTAATAATGGCCAGACATGCAGTTCGACAATGGTTCCAGAGAGAGGATTTGTGAAACGCTCGATAAATATTGTTGTGCTGATTGCGATAGCGGATGCCCCTAGTTGCGCCAATAGTTGAGGGAACCACCCGAGTTCACGTGAATCATCTAGGAGACCGATGAGGAAAAGGAAAGTGCAACCTAGCATCATCCCTGTTATTCGACGAGCATCATCTGGGTTTGCGATTGGAGCTGAGTAATACGCTAGAGTGCTCGCGGCAGCAAATCCGATAAATAAGCCTACACCTCCTATGCGTGGCAAAGGCTGCCTATGTTGGTGGCGGGTCCGTGGTTTATCTAAGAACACACGTAGGCGAGGTCCAATCCGGGAGGCCAACGCTGTGCCCAACAATGCTATTGCGCTTGCTAAGGCGAAAACTTGGAGGGATAACGACACTTTATTGTGGAGACGATTTGTACATGATATATCTAAGTGGCGAATTGGCGGTCACCAGCATCTCCGAGTCCAGGCATAATGAATCCGACACTGTTTAGGCGTGAATCCACCTCGGCCACATGTACTGGGACATGGGGATGATCAGCGTGGAGACGAGATATCCCTTCTGGAGCGGCAATTAAACCGATGTATTTGATGTGTGTGGCCCCCCATGATTTTAAGAGGCTGCAGGCCGCTGAGGCAGACCCACCGGTAGCCAGCATGGGATCCAGTAGTAAGCATATCCTATCTGATGCATCCGTAGGTTTATTGGAATAGTACTCAATTGGCTCCAGTGTACGCTCATCACGCTTTAGGCCGATATGCCATACTGAGGATTCGGGTATCATGTCGTGGATTGTTGTTACCATCCCTAGTCCGGCGCGTAGGACTGGAATTAAGGCGACCCTTCTGTCTAGGCGGGTACCGTCGGTGGGGCCCATGGGTGTGATAATCTCTGTTTCCTCCGTTGTCAGATCGGACGTGGCCTCGTACGCAAGCAGTGCGCTCAACTCGCCGGTAAGCTTCCTGAATTCTGTAGGATTTGTGTTTGCTGAGCGCAGACGGCTGAGTTTGTGCGCAACTACAGGGTGGTTGCTTGGGAAAATGTTGGGCATATTATGATTTGTGCTCCACAAAATATTATGAATGGATTGTAAACTGATTGCTGAACGGAGGCAAGCTGTATTATCAAATCGTAATCAAGGATAATGTAAGTGAATATATGCTTGCTTTTGTGTAGTGTCTGCTTCACGGCTATAATGTTACTATGGGTGTTCAAAAAGAACGGGTGGTAACTGATAAGGCGCGACCGGACGACGGGGCAGAACTATCCTTGCGTCCGGAGCGACTGGACGAGGTAATTGGGCAGCAGCGTGTGACGGAAAATCTTCAAATTCTGATAGCTGCTGCGCAGGGTAGAAATGAGGCTGTGGATCACGTGCTGCTTTATGGGCCGCCTGGGTTGGGAAAGACCACGCTTGCGCATGTAATTGCAAATGAGATGGGAGTGAATATTAAGGTTACAGCTGGTCCGGCCATCGAGAGGCAGGGTGATTTGGCGGCTATCCTTACCAATCTTCATGCGGGTGACGTTCTCTTTATCGATGAGGTTCACCGCCTTGGCAGGGCGTTGGAGGAGGTGCTATATCCGGCTATGGAGGACTTCGCACTGGATATAGTGATTGGCAAAGGTCCTGGTGCTCGCAGTATTAGACTTCAGCTACCGCGCTTTACTGTGATTGGTGCGACTACGCGCCTGGCCCTTATGACAGCACCTTTGCGTGCTCGCTTTGGGGCAGTATTCCGGCTGGATTATTACGAGTTGGATGACATGGAGGCTATCGTGCGACGAGCCAGCGATATACTTAAGGTGAGTGTGGAGCAGGATGGGGTGACTGAAATAGCGCGTCGTGCACGGGCGACTCCGCGGGTGGCTTTGCGGCTTCTAAGGCGTGTACGTGATTTTGCGCAGGTACGTGTTGATGGGATTGTCTCCGGTAGTGTTGCGCGCGACGCTCTTGATTTGCTGGATGTTGACGAACTTGGTCTTGACGAGATTGATAGACGTATGTTGAGGTCAATTATTGAAAAGTTTGCAGGTGGTCCAGTTGGTCTTGATACTATTGCGGCGTCCATTAGTGAAGAGGCTGACACGATTATGGACGTGTATGAGCCATATCTGTTGCAATTGGGATTCTTGGAACGAACCTCACGAGGGCGTGTGGCAGCGCGCCTAGCCTATGATCATCTTGGTATTTCCTATCCTGAGGATAGCCAGCATAGCCTACTGTGATAGATAGATATTAGCCTTGCGTAATTATCTGTCCTAATACTACAATGTGCAATGGAGAAACAGTCTTTGCGCACTGAGGATTTTGAGTACCAGCTTCCGCCCGGGTCCATAGCGCAAATTCCTGTAGAACCGCGTGACTCATCGCGTATGATGGTACTAAGCCGTGGGTCAACTGAGATTGCGCATAGGCAGTTTCACAATATTGAGGATTATCTCAAACCAGGGGATGCACTAGTATTGAACGATACGAGAGTCCGTCCGGGGAGGTTACATGGTAAGAAGGAAACAGGGGGAAGTGTCGAAATATTACTTTTGAGGAGATTGGAGGAACGAACGTGGGTTGTAATGGTCCGCGGGCGGGGAATGCGTTCAGGAGTGAGGGTGGAATTGTCGGGAGGCAAAGTATTTGGGACCATTTTGAAGGAGGATGGCCAGAATCGGGTGATGCGGTTTACAAGGTCAATCTCGCCGATATTATGTGAAATGGGTGAGATAGCTGTTCCACCATATATTCGAGAAAGGTTGGTAGACGAGGAAAGGTATCAGACGGTGTATGGTGATAAGGAGGGGTCGGCCGCAGCTCCAACAGCTGGGCTGCACTTTACGAGGAATTTGTTGGAAAGGCTCCGTTACAAAGGCGTAAAAATAGTGACGGTGACCCTGCATGTTGGTGAGGATACGTTCTTGCCTGTTAGGGTTGAGCGCATCACTGACCATCCAATACACAGGGAGTGGTGTTGCGTGAATGACAAGGCGGTTAGGACAATTAAGGGTGTGCGACGGGGTGGCGGCAGGGTCGTAGCTGTTGGTACGACCACGGCAAGAGTTCTTGAAACCGCTGCACGTGCTGATAGTGGTAAAAAAATATCTCCAGTGTATGGGGAAACGGACGTGTTTATTACTCCGGGATATAGGTTTCGGTTGGTAGATGTACTGATTACCAATTTCCATTTGCCGCGCTCGACTTTACTGATGATGGTGGCGGCGTTTGTAGGCGCAAACGGGCGCAAACAAATTCTTGATGCTTACAAGGTTGCGATTATGGCGGGTTACCGGTTTTATAGTTTTGGAGACGCCATGTTGATACTATAAAAGCATTGTGTATATTTCTGCTAAGTCGTGGTGTTTGCCTATAGTGTCTGTGTTAACGACTATTAAAATTGGTCTAGGGGTCAGACAGCAGGCGTTGAAAATATTGATATTTATTGATAGAATGGTGCGCGATGATTGACAAGGACTATTGTGGGTGATGATTAAAGTTGCAAGTCTGACGAAACGCTATGGTGAAATAGAAGCACTGCGGCGAGTTGAATTTGATGTCGCCTCTGGGGATATTGTTGGGTTACTAGGCCCAAATGGAGCAGGGAAATCCACTACGATAAGGTGTCTGACGGGTTTTTTGCATCCGGATGAAGGGGAAATCACAGTAGATGGATTGAATGTGTTGGAGCGCCCGAGTGAGGTGCAGGCTCGGGTAGGCTATCTTCCGGAGAATACGCCACTCTATTCTGATATGACGGTTCAAGGCTACTTGAGGATGATAGCTGACCTCAGGGGGGTTCCGGAAAGCGAGAAGCTTGCCTTAATCTCCGGGGCCGTATTTGCCACTGGACTTGACCAGCGTCTTACCCAACCGATTGGCCAATTGAGCAAAGGGTTTCGTCAGCGAGTTGGTATTGCACAAGCTATTTTGCACCGGCCGCGGCTACTTATTTTGGATGAGCCAACAATTGGTCTAGATCCGACACAAGTGGTTGAGATTCGTAATTTGATTAAAAGCCTTGCCAGTCATAGCACTATCCTTTTTTCCTCGCATATTTTGTCTGAAGTAGAGGCTGTTTGTGACAGGGTAATTATTCTGATTAATGGAGAGGTGAAAGCAGACGCACGGTTAGAGGAACTTGCTCAGAGCCAGGATGCCACACTTGTACTTCAAGAAAACGTGGAGGGTGTTGAGAAAAACTTACTCTCTTTGTCAGGAGTAAATCAGGTAGTACCCCTACGGACTAGCGAGGGTTACGCCGAATTTAGGGTTGTTGGAGAGAGTAATTTTGATCTGTGTCCAGCAGTTTTCGATGTAGTGCGTCGGGAGGGGTGGTCTCTGCGTGAACTACGCCGAGATGTTCGCACTCTAGAAACTGTATTTACTGAATTGGTAAATTCTACGTGAAACAAACTTTAGTTGTTGCCCGCAAAGAACTTAATAGTTACTTTGGTTCGCCTATGGCGCTTATTTTTGTTGGCGTTTTTCTGGCGGCTACTCTATTTACTTTCTTCTGGGTGGATACATTCTTCTCACGGGGAATCGCTGATGTACGTCCACTTTTTAATTGGATGCCGCTTTTGTTGATTTTCCTAGTCGCATCATTGACGATGCGGCAGTGGAGCGAGGAGCAGCAATCTGGTACGCTGGAGATATTACTAACACTTCCAGTGCGATTGTCGGATCTGGTGTTGGGAAAATTTCTGGCGGTGATTGTTTTGGTGGCGGTGTCTTTGGCACTGACGTTGTTTTTGCCGATTACAGTGTCATTATTGGGAAATCTCGATTGGGGGCCGGTTATCGGCGGATACCTGGCTGCTGTGCTGTTGGCTGCAGCGTACGCAGCGATGGGACTCTATGTCTCGGCGCGTACCGACAATCAGTTGATATCGCTGATTGTCACTGTGTTACTAGGGGGAGCGTTCTATCTTGTTGGTGCAGGCGGATTCACTGATTTCTTTTCTGATGAATTAGGTGAGATTTTTCGCGCTCTTGGTTCAGGGGCGCGCTTTGAGAGTATTGAGCGTGGCGTAATCGATTTGCGTGATTTGTCATACTACTTTTCGTTGACGGCTATTTTTCTTGTACTTAATTGGCTGGCACTGGAGAGCCGTGGATGGAGTGAGGGTGCTAACACGCGCTCACATCGGCGTCGGATTTCTTTGATGGTGACGCTGACGGTGCTTAACGTTGTAATACTTAATGTGTGGTTGTTCCCGTTGCGGAGTGTGAGACTGGATCTCACTGCACAGCGTGAGTATAGTCTATCGGGCACTACGCGCGAAATGTTGAAGAATCTGCATGAACCGTTATTAATCCGTGGTTACTTTAGCGAAAAAACCCATCCGCTTCTAGCTCCTTTAGTGCCGCCTATACGTGACATGCTTAAGGAGTATCGGATTGCGTCAAATGGAAATTTAGAGATAGATTTTGTCGACCCGGCACAGGAGCCTGACAAGGAAGCCGAAGCGAATCAGACTTACGGTATCCGTCCGACCCCACTGCAGGCTGCCGATCGTTACGGGTCGTCGGTGGTGAACTCCTATTTTGATATTCTCGTTCGTTACGGAGACCAGAATGTAGTGCTCAATTTTCAAGACTTGATCGAAGTGGAACAATATCGCAGCGGTCAGATTGATGTCCGCCTGCAAAACTTGGAGTATGACCTGACACGCGCTATAAAGAAGGTCATTTATGGCTTTCAAAGTATCGAGTCCATTATGCGATCACTAGATGATCCGGCGAAACTGACCCTTTACGCTACGCCTCATACACTTCCGGATTCACTAAGAAATGCTCCAACTGTTATTGGCGATGTGGCAGCGGAATTTGTCTCTGAATCCGACGGTAAGTTTGAGTTTGTCATGGTTGATGTGGATTCTGTGGTTAGCCCGTTGTCGCGTCAAGACCTATATGAACTCTACGGATTGCAGCCGATACCGGTCTCGTTTTTCTCATCGGAAACGTATTATCTGTACATGCTTCTTGAAATTGGTGCTGAGGCCCAAGTTCTGTATCCAAGTAGCGATTTAAGCGAGGCAAGTATCCGTTCTGGTATTGAGTCGGCTCTGAAACGGAGTTCAAAAGGCTTCCTCAAAGTAATTGGTATGTGGACGCCTCCGAATGTACCGCAGCAGGGCCCCTTTGGACAGCAGATGCCTTCGTTAAAATCCTATGACATGTTGGGTCAAGTCCTAAGCGAAAATTATGTGGTGCGGTCTCTAGATCTTGTTGATGGGGAAGTGCCTCCAGATGTTGATGTGCTAATGGTGATTGCACCACAAGAAATGAACGATGTACAACGGTATGCGATTGATCAATACTTGATGAGAGGTGGTGCAGTGGTGGCTGCTGCTGGTAATTTCATTATGCAACCAGATCAGTTCACGGGGGGGTTGGGTGTACAGCAGGTTACGGATGGGTTGCAAGAAATGCTTGAAAGTTATGGAATTTCTGTGGAAAAGAAACTGGTGTTGGATGAGCAAAATGAGCCTTTCCCGGTGCCGGTAGTGCGCGATCTTGGCGGCGTTCAGGTACAGGAGATACGTGCAATTAGTTATCCCTTTTTTGTTGACGTTCGATCGGATGGAATGAATCGAGAAAGTCAGGTATTAGCTAACATGCAGGCGATTACCATGAATTGGCCGTCTCCAATTACGCTGGAAGTTGTTGAGGATAATGAGAAGGAAGTTACCGTGCTCTTGCAATCCAGTCAGGACTCTTGGTCTACCACTGATACTAATATTCAGCCTGACATGGATGTGTACCCTGAATTGGGATTTCCCATAAGTCCTGAGAGGACGTCACAAATCCTTGCAGTGTCCATGCAGGGATTGTTTGAAAGTTTTTTCATGGGCAATCAATCTCCGCTGGAGAGGATTGATGAACAGACAGGTGAGGCCATGAAGCCAGAGGCAGTGGGTATGTTAGAAACTTCTTCGCCTAATGCGCGTCTAGTGGTTTTCAGTAGTGCAGAATTTCTGAATGATACGGTCCTTAATCTGTCGTCTAATCTTTCGGGCGATCGGTACTTGAACAGTTTGCAATTGGCGGAGAATGTTGTGGACTGGGCAGTGGAGGACTTGGATTTACTGAGCATTCGCTCACGCGGTACTGCGTCAAGGCCTCTTAATCCTATTTCAGAGCGTGAACAGGTTTTTTGGGAAACGATGAATTATCTTCTGGCGCTGCTTGCACTTGGCATTCTAGGTTGGTCGAGGCGTGTGCGCGGACGCAATGAAGAGAAGATGGAGCTGAGTGTACGACCGTAAGCAGGCCTACATAGTTTAATAATATTGTGAGCGAAGAAAACAGTGAATTCTAAGATGTGGGTTCGGACGAATCAAAAGGCTGCGGGAAGTCCATCGTCTTGCGGAAATTGCTGACGGGGTTTCAATGTCTGTAAAATGGGGATGACGGGTCGAAAAAGTATATGTTGAATAACAAGACTAACCTCGTGCTTGTCGCGGTGCTTGCTGTGCAGGTCGTGGTAGCCGGTATAGTGTTTTGGCCAAAGGATGCACAGGCTGGTGGGGATCTGCTGCTCACCAATCGAGTTGGCGAGGAAATTGTGGGACTGGAGATTGTAGATGGCGATGGTGATCGTCTGGTGTTGGCTGAAATTGGTGGGTTATGGGTGCTTCCAGAAGCGGATGCATTCCCTGTTGATAGCGACAAGGTTGTGCCTCTGTTGGGGAAGATTGAAGGTCTTCGAACGAGTCGGCTGGTGACAATGACGAAAGACAGCCACGCTCGGTTGCAGGTGGATGACAGGGAATTCAATCGCAGATTACAAATCAAATGGTCAGATGGCTCCCAGGACACGCTATTACTTGGTAGCTCTGCGGGTGCTGGAGCGACACATTTTCGTCTGCTTGATAGAGACGAAGTGTATTTGACCGCTGATATGACGCCTTGGGAGGCGAATACGGCAGCATCGAATTACATCGATACCCAGTTCTTTAGTCTGCCTAGTGATGTGATTACGTTCATCAAGTTGGTAAACCAGAATGGCGCGTTTACATTTGAGAAAATCAATGAGGAATGGGTGTGGGAGGAACTTGCGTCCGATGAGGTCTTTGATGAATCAGGTCTAACTAGCCTGCTGTCTCAAGTGAGTTCAGTGCGAATGATATCTCCATTGGGCACTGAGGAGATGCCGTCATATGGTTTCGAGGCCCCGCAAGCGACGGTGATCATCAGGGCGGAAATAGATGATGCATTGCAGGAACATGTGTTAACAGTGGGTGCAGAGCGAGAGGATGAGTTTTTGTTCCGAGCTTCGGGGGAAGAATATTATGCGACTGTTTCGTCCTATACTGCTAAGCAGCTAATTGAAAAGACAAGCACTGATTTTATAGAAAACCCTCCGGTGTTGGAAGGCGGTTAGATCGTCCTTCAGTATACCCCCTCCAAATCCAAAAGACTGCGTTTAGTTTGGAGGCCACCAGGGCTGCTGTATCCACCTAGACTGCCATTAGAATTTATTATGCGGTGACAGGGAAATATGATAGGAAGCGGGTTGCTTGCATTGACTTGACCAACTGCGCGTGCTGACTTAGGGTTCCCGATGCTAGATGCTATTCTTGCGTAAGAGGAAGTTTGGCCGTATGGAACCTGAGCTACTGCTTCTAATACGGATATCTGGAAAATGGTGAGGTCAGTGAGATCTAGCGGAAGTGAAAATTGCCTGCGTGAGCCAGAGAGATACTCTCGTAACTGCTGGCCTGCGGTTGACAGTTCTTTCTGTGGTGCGGACAAAATATGTTTGTGAGTTTTAGTAAGTTGTGTCACGAACACATCTAAACTAATGTTGAATGCAATTGTAATTAGTCCTTGGTCAGATGCTGCGATGTGTACCACATCAAGAACTGGCACGTTGCTAAGCGTACTGTGGATTACTACGCGATGAACCTTGTTGTTTGCCATGAAATATGCATTATTTTGCGCGACGAACAAATTATAGATTATGAAACTAAGGAATGATGGCTACTCACGGTTGTTGTGCTCATGTCACTGGGTTTGCAACTACTCCGATCTAGGAAGGTACGAGAATGTTGACACTTGTGTGAAGTGTAGCAGCTAGGTGTTTGCTGTGTAACCAGTTCCATGAAAACTATTGGTTCTAAGAATTTTAAGGATGGTAGGTTGCGCACCTAGCAATTGCGGGTATCCTAATGGTTATGGTCAATCAACTCTGCTGGGATGAGCGGGCAAAAAATACACAGGAACTTGTTGATGCGTCGCTTGAAGCATCATCACCACAAAATGCAGTACGACGGCATATGATTAGAGAGGGGGATTGGCTGCGTGTTGGGGATTGCACTTATCATTTGCCGGACTTTAAGAGAGTGTTGATAATAGGTTTTGGCAAGGCTGCGGCCGCTATGGCACAGGCTGCTGAGGGATTGCTGGGTAATTGGCTCACCGGAGGGTTAGTTGTTACGCATTATGGCCACGCACTGCCGCTGCAAGACATTGAAATAGTGGAAGCAGGGCACCCGCTGCCAGACGAAAACGGGGTAGTTGGAGCAGAGCGGATGCTAGAATTTGTTGGACAGCCGTTAGACAGCGACCTTATTATTGCGCTGATTTCAGGTGGTGGTTCCACGCTTTTTACTCTTCCCGTGCCCGGAGTAACACTGTCCGATTTACAGGTTGTGAATGAGCTACTGCTGCTTAGCGGAGCTGATATTCATCAATTTAATGCAGTTCGCAAGCATCTGTCGCAAGTGAAGGGAGGAAGGCTAGCGCAGCGTCTGTATCCTGCACAAGTTGTTAGCCTTTTGCTCTCGGATGTACTGGGCAATGATGAAAGCGTAATTGCCTCTGGTCCACTTGCTCCTGACCCGAGTACCTTCGAGGAAGTGTGGGATATCCTTGATGAATTTCGGTTGAGTGAAGAACTCCCGGGAGCTGTACGAGGGTATTTGCGGCGTGGTGCGCGTGGCGAAATCGCGGATAATCCGGATAGGGGTGATCGCGTGTTTGAGAGAATTGAGAGCGTGATTGTGGGAGATAATCAATTAGCCGCTCAGGCGGCGTTGGCGAGAGCCGAGGAGCTTGGATTTGCTGCACAAATGCTAACTCCAGGGCTGAAGGGCGAGGCACGTGAGGCCGCTCAATGGGTTGTGGGACAGGCCAGAAAGGCGAGGGAGGCCGCAGGTGTGGCAGGTGCACCAGTTTGTCTTGTGGGTGGTGGAGAGACAATTGTGAGAGTGCGCGGTGATGGAAAAGGGGGCAGGAATCAGGAGCTTGCTCTCGCGGCAGCTGTTGAGATGGCAGTGGGAAATGATGAGAAGGCTCGACTGGTTACTCTTGCTACAGATGGACGAGATGGGCCTACCGATGCGGCGGGAGCGTTTGCGGAAAGTGACAGCGTGGCCCGAGCTGCTGGTTTAGGGATCGATGCACTACAATATCTGGAGAATAACGATTCGTACTCTTTCTTTTCCGTACTAGGTGATTTGATTGTTACTGGTCCGACTGGCACCAACGTCAATGACTTGGTATTCTGGTTGTCGTACTCAATTGAATAAACATGTGCTTTACGTTAGAAGAAATTTTGGTCCACGAATGTTAATAGGTTTAGGTACTCTTCCTATTTGGTGTCGTTGAGTGCCTTGGCTATACAGGACAAAAAAATTTGACCGGCGTAAACACAGTGTTTATCCAGGCAACTGTACAATCTTTAGTACAGTAATTTGGGAACATGTCCTCTTGGGACAATAAATTTGGAGAAAAAGGTTAACCGCACCTTTTTGATTAGAAGCGGGTTTCTATACAATGCGTTGGCAAACAATTGAAAGGAATAAACAATGACCCAATCAAGAATCGGTATTGTTGTGGATAGCACTGCGCAGATACCAACGGAACTGGCTAATCAATATGGCATTCACGTGATTCCACAAACACTTGTGTGGGGCACGGAGACTTTCTACGACTCTGTAGATATTACTCCTACTGAATTTTATGACCGCTTACGCGATGACCCTGTTTTTCCGACTACTTCGCAGGTTACTGTGCGTGAGTTCCAAGAACTTCTTGCCAGTGTTGGTTCGGAGTGCGAGGAAGGAGTGTTGGTGATCATTTTATCTGGGGAATTGTCAGGGACTATTAATTCTGCTACACAGGCACGCGGATTGTTGCCTGATATGCAAATTGAGATTATAGATACCCGTACGATTTCAATGGCGACGGGATATATTGCCTTGGCTGCTGCTCGCGCTGCGGAAGAGGGAAAGTCTCTTTTGGAGTGTGCAGAAGTTGCGAGAGAGGCTCTAGATAGAGTTGGTGCTTTTATAACTGTGGAGACATTGGAGTATTTGCATCGAGGTGGTCGAATTGGCGGTGCTAGAAAGTTGCTGGGTAACGCTTTGAATATCAAGCCAATCCTTACGGTAAGGGACGGGGTCGTTGCGGAAGCTGGGAAGGTGCGTACGAGGAAGAAGGCTCTACGCCATGTTTTGGATGAGGTATCTGAAGCTGTTACTGGAAAGGAAAACATTCGTCTTGCTGCACTTCATGCTGTTGCACCTGAGGAGGCGACGGCACTACTTCAGGATGCTAGCGAACGTATAAAGCCTGTAGAATCACACTTAACAGAACTGAGTCCGGTAGTTGGAGCGCATGTTGGACCGGGCACAGTTGGACTAGTCTGGTATACGGATTAGTACAAGTAACAGCAAAAATTCGTTCGATTAGGCCTGTTTCGTTCTCTGCCTAATTGGCTCTGGCGTGCTATCCGGGGACACGTTCAATTTGTGCTCCTAGACCACGTAACTTTTCCTCAATACGCTCGTAGCCTCGTTCTATTTGACTGATGTTACGGATCACGGATTGTCCTTGGGCGCAGAGAGCGGCGATAACCATAGCCATGCCTGCACGGATGTCCGGAGTTTCTAAACTTTCAGGATGCAGGGTGTTTGGCCCCTGTACGATACATCGGTGCGGGTCGCACACTATTATGCGTGCTCCCATGCCGGCTAATTTGTCGACAAAATAGAGCCGGCTCTCGAACAATTTTTCGTGGAAGAGAACGGTGCCATTGCACTGCGTAGCTATTACGATAGCTATGCTCATTAGATCTGCAGGGAATCCCGGCCAGGTTGCATCGTCTATCTTTGGGATTGCATCGCCGAGATCAGGAGTCACTGTCATGGCCTGGGTAGAGGGAACTAAAATATCGTCACCTTCCACATTCCAATGAACGCCTAGACGGCTAAACGCAATTTCCACCATGTCTAGATGATTTGGTCCGGCACCCTCAATGCGGACTTGACCACCCGTGACTGCCGCAGCACCGATATAGCTGACCACTTCAAGATAATCCGGCCCAATTGTGTGCTCACCGCCGTTTAAGATGGTGACACCCTCTATGGTTAGCACGTTGGAGCCGATGCCAGAGATGCGTGCCCCACGCGCGTTAAGGAATTGGCATAGCTCCTGTACGTGTGGTTCGGATGCGGCGTTGCGCACAGTCGTGGTGCCGGTCGCGAGCACGGCGGCCATTAACACGTTCTCTGTGGCTGTCACGCTGGTTTCATCTAGAAGAATGTTGGCTCCGCGTAGTTTGTTCGCGCGAAACTTAAAGTGTTCGTTGGCGGTGATTTGAGCGCCTAAGGATTTCAGAGCTAGCATGTGAGTGTCTAGGCGGCGCCTACCTATAATGTCGCCGCCTGGTGGAGCAAGCTGCAGCTGGCCTTGCCGTGCTAGCATTGGCCCGGCCAGAAGGATAGATGCACGAATTAGTCTGCATAACATAGAATTCGGCTGACAGCTGGAAATGTTGTTTGCTTGGAGTCTCCAGCTATTGTTACCCACGGATTCAACTAATACCCCGAGATCTTCGAGTATCTTTCGCATCGTAAGGACATCGCCTATGGATGGTACGTTATGTAGTACTACCGGTTGGTCAGTCAGCAGGCAAGCTGCTAGCAATGGGAGTGCGGCGTTCTTGTTACCCGCTGGGCGGATGATGCCTTTAAGTGGCAGACCCCCAGTTATTACGAATTGATCCATAGGAGATTTTATGTTGATAAAATGTGAGGATATAAACCCGTAAAGTCCATTGTAAACGAGAGCGTCCATGGGGTCAACCGGAGGATTGGTCATTCCTGTGGCTTATTCTAACGTTAATGGGTCCGTGTTGGCGCGTTGTAAAAGGGTCAAACAGCAAGCGCTGAGAAGTCATCGGTGGTAAACTAAGCAGGTGCAATCTGACGCATCTACACCATCCAAATCCAACGCGCCCATCGGAGTGATTGACGCATTTGGGCGTGGCTTTGAAACCGTGCTTTCGCGCATTAGCCTGATAGCATTACCGGTGTTTCTTGACCTCTTTCTGTGGTTGGGGCCCCAACTTAGTGTAGCGCCGCTCACTGCTGAACTAGGAACTCTACTAGAAGATCAGCTGCAGGCTGCTGAGTTACCCGTTGAAATGTATCAGGCTGTACAAACTACGCTTGAACGTTCCGGGGAAAACTTGAACGTCTTTGGGTTTCTGAGTACTTCTCCTCTTGGCGTGCCTAGTATGATGGTGGCAAGTGGTTCAAGGGGAACTCCCCTTGGATCGGAATTGCGTATTCCTATCACCACCGGTGGGTCTCTCTTTATTCTTAGTGTGGGACTTAATATAACTGGCCTATTTCTGGCTGCTGTGTTTTTTGGGATGATTGCGCGTGACGTGCTGCCAGTGGATGATCGTTGGAGCGAAGAACAGAACCTAGAGAGATTATGGTTTAGTTGGGTACGGCTTCTTGGTTTTGGAGCTTCATTGTTGTTGGCTATGTTCTTGCTCGGGTTATTGATAGCCGTGCTATCCACATTGTTATCCCTGCTACATCCGTTTCTCGGAGGGGTGGCTACATCCCTTGGTATCGCGCTATGGATTTGGACGCTACTCTTCGTGGCATTCACTGTGCATGGTGTTGTCATGCATAATTTCGCCCTCTTACCCGCCTTACGCAAGAGCATTCGGCTTGTGCGGTGGAATATGTCGGCGGTTACCGGTTTGTTCATTATTGTTTTGATTTTGAGTTGGGGTCTAGGTTTTCTCTTGTCTATGCCATCTAGAGAATCTTGGCTGCTTCTTGCTGCAATCGTGGCGCATGGGTTTGTGGCTAGTGGGGTGGTGGCCTCGACATTTCATTTTTATCAGGACAGATTACGATGGTGTGACGAGATGGATGGTATGCGCTTGAAAGAACATGACCGTTCGCCTGACAGAGAGCATACTCATATATTGGAGGAAGGCAAAAGTGGCGCAAGCACAAAAGAGGAATAAACCACAAGGCAAGGGCAAAAAACAGCGACAGCAGGCTTACGGGGCAAGCAACATTCAGGTTCTCGAGGGTCTAGAGGCCGTAAGGCGTCGTCCAGGTATGTATGTTGGCGGTACAGACATTCGTGCGTTGCACCACCTAATTTATGAAGTTGTCGACAATTCCATTGATGAAGTGCTGGCTGGATCCTGTGACTTTGTAGGTGTTACCATCCATGAGGATGAGAGTGTCACCGTAAAGGATAATGGTCGTGGCATTCCTGTGGACAAGCATCCTGTTGAGAAGGTATCGGCGCTTGAAGTGGTGATGACTAAGCTTCACGCCGGCGGTAAATTTGGTGGGGGTGGTTACAAGGTGTCAGGTGGACTACATGGGGTCGGCGTTAGTGCGGTAAACGCCCTTTCTAGTAATTGCGAAGTGAGTGTGACGCGGGCCGGTAAGCTGTGGTTTCAGGCATACAGTAAGGGGGTTCCAGAGGCACCAGTAAAGGCTATCGGAGAGAAAAAAAAGGGCATCACGGGCACCAGTATTAAATTTCTACGTGATGAAAGTATTTTCGATAGCGAAATCAGTTATAGCTTTGCAACTCTAGAGCAGCGCTTTCGTGAAATGGCTTTTGTGACGCGGGGTGTAACAATACATTTTGTTGACGAGCGCAGTGAACGTGAAATGACGTTTTATTTTGAGGGTGGGATTAAGTCGTTTGTTCGATATTTAAACCGGAACCGCAAACCGTTGCACCCAGTAGTTTACGTGGAAAAGGAAATCGATGGCACTGGAGTGGAAGTGGCACTACAGTACACCGATGCGTTTAAGGAATCTACACATTCGTTTGCGAATACTATCAACACTCAAGATGGAGGTACGCATCTGACCGGCCTGCGTTCCGCGCTCACTCGGACTGTAAATGAATATGCTAGAAAAGCTAATCTCTTGAAAGGAAAAGAGTCAAATTTTAGTGGTGAGGACATTCGTGAGGGTTTGACTGCGATAGTGAGTGTTAAGCACGTAGACCCGC
>Ga0310344_10000355_pt1 | contig 36411 bp, 31 predicted proteins | sample HC15DNA20200_MG_FD_203801 | JGI IMG/M metagenome (GOLD analysis project Ga0310344, IMG submission 203801) | Marine microbial communities from station ALOHA, North Pacific Subtropical Gyre - HC15-DNA-20-200_MG | ecosystem: Environmental > Aquatic > Marine > Oceanic | place: Pacific Ocean: North...
AATACGAACACCCGGAAAGGTTAGAGAGCCCTCTTCGTAAACATCCCGCGCACGTGCATGATAAGTGGTGGGTATACTATTCCCAATATCTGCCTGATGAGCTTTTGCACACGCCATAAATAATAAAACGCCCTCTGCGAAGATAGGAACAATAATAGTGTGGTCAGCTGGGTGTGTATTGCCAAAATATGGATCGTTATGAAGAAAAGCATCTCCTTCTGTAATATCATTATGAAACTCATGGATTGACGCAGTTTGTAAATGAGAGCCAAAAACATGCACAGGCAAACCTTCTGCCACAGAAAGCAGCTGATTATCACCGGTAACTATGGAACAAGAAAAGTCTCTTGCCACGTTTATAACCGCAGATCTCCCAGCTCTCTGTAAGGTATTTGACATCTCTCGTACAATTGCATCAAGCCGATTTGCCATTACGGCAGTTGTGACTGTGTCTATATTTTTATTTTGCGCAGTGACCATTTTTACATACCAATTTTTTTACTGATTCATTTTCAAAAGATAGGATCGCGTATCGGTTAACTGAATCTGCAAGCCAGGGTAAATCACTAACGTGGTTGTTGGTTCTTCTACAATTGCCGGCCCGTCAATTATGGTTCCTGTCTTAAGACTGTTGCCAAAAAACCTGTGTGTTTTTAAAAACCCCTGTCCCTGAAAGTACGCATTACATGTCCTCTGAGTTTCAACATGTTCAGTAGGAATAATAGTTGGGCTATTTAATTGTGTAGGCAACTCGCCAATTAATCTACCTTTCCAATTTAAACATTCAATTTCCTGTCCCTCGTCACGTACAGAATAAATCCTTTCGTGAGCTCGATGAAACGAAGTTATCAACTTACTTACATCATCTTCATTCCCAAATGTTCCTGATTCAATTAGTACTTCAATCTCCCAAACCTGAAAAAGGTACCTAGCTTCAACAAAGTATGTCTTATTAAAATTCTCCACACCTCGCTTTCTAAGATCTTTCTCAAATTTGTCCATCTGGTTTGTCACATCCTGTAGAGCATCATTCACCCCAAGAAAGTCAAAATTTCTAGTACGGGTTACGTGGCTAGAGGTGAATTCTACGATTGCGTCCGATACTTGTGCGCCGCAAGCACTTAATCCCGCAGAAGCGCTGGGTACTAGAACCCTTTCACATCCCAACTCGGATGCTATAGGTAGGATATTTAATCCGGCAGCGCCCCCACCCGCCACTATCACACTATCTTTAGGGTTTAAACCCTCATTAACTGTAATTTCACCAATCGCCTTTATCATATGTTCGTTTGCAAGAGTCATAATTGCTGATGCTGTGAACTCAAGGGATTCTTCTATTGCATCAGCGATGATAGAAACTGATTTTTTAGCAGCGTCAGCATTTAAAATGATGTTACCTCCAAGAAAATAGTCCGGATCAATGTAACCTAAAACAACTGCTGCATCGGTAACAGTAGGATCAGTGCCACCTCCATCATAGCAAGCCGGGCCAGGAACCGCCCCTGCACTCCGAGGGCCAACTCGCAACAACCCTCCAGAATCAACCCAGGCTATAGACCCTCCACCTGCGCCGATACTTCGAACATCAACAGACGACATCCCCAAACAATCACCAGTGAATTGGCCTCCCAACCATGTTTCGCGGGTAAATTTAACATCACCTTCCCGAATAAGACCTACATCAAACGTTGTACCGCCAGTGTCACACACAATAATATTTTTCCCTAAATTTTCTTTATCTGAGAAAAATAAACCTGCAGTTGGAGCCATGGCAGGGCCTGATTTTACCATATAGATTGGCCTCTTAATTACATCAGCAACGTGCATCACCCCTCCAAAGGAAGTGCTTATCAAAAGCTCGCCATTAAACCCAGCGTCACGTAGGTCGCTTTCCATATTACTAAGATGGAGTTGCATAAGAGGTTTTAAGGATGCGTCTATTGCAGTTGCTGAGGTGCGCCTATATTCCCTAACGATCGGATTCAGTTGATGAGATAATGTATAGGGAATATTGGGTAAATGCATTTTAAGCATTTCTCCAATTCGCTGCTCGTGTATAGGGTTTGCTATAGACCATAATAAGGACACCGCAATTGCCTCAAATTCCTTGGCCTTAAAAAGTGGAATAAGTTCTTCAACATATCGCTCATCAAGAGGCCTTGATATACCGCCTTCAGAGTTGATGCGTTCTGGTATCTCGAATGTATAACGCCTTGGGATATATGGTTTTGGAAATTCAAGGTCAAATTGATGTGCGTTGAACTTTCCACCTTCCTTAAGCACTAGAATGTCCGGGAATCCTCGAGTGAGCAAGAGTGCTGTCTTAGCAACTTTTCGTTCTACCATCGTGTTTGTTGCCCGCGTAGTACCATACACAAATAGGCCAGTACGATTAAGTAGTTGTTCCAGCGAAATAGCTAAAATATCTGAAACTTGTTGAAGAGCTTGACCAATTCCATCAAATGCGCGATGGGGGGTCGTTGGCGCCTTACAAAGCTGGTACCCACCTGACTGATCAGACACAACTACGTCGGTAAAAGTACCGCCAGTATCCACCGCTATCCGAAAAGAAGATACAGAATGCGAAGAGCCCTTATCTGATCTCTGTTCCTGGTCGTCGAGCATTTCAACACCTCATCTTTAGATATTAAAACATGTCCTACAAAACTTGGCTATCAAGTGAAGAGCATAAATTCAAAATTAATAACCTAAGACTATTATTTGAGAGTTTGTATTTTCAAATTAATATATGTAATTATTCTATTTTCTGTTAATTTCCGAAGCTTTATTTTTTAGGATAAAAATATGGGATACCTTGAAGACAAATACTTTGTTAAAATGGCTGGCGAATTATCACTTTTGCCACCTATTAATATTGATATAGAACGAACCAGTCTAGTAATTATTGATATGCAATATCTAGATGCACATCAAGATTACGGGGTGGTTGCTGCCCTTGAAAAAACACATCCTGGCTCTACAGAATACTATTCTAAACGCCTGAAAACATCTGTTCCAGCAATCAAATCTCTCCTAGAGTATGCCCGTGCTTCCGGAATGAGAATAATTCATATTGTCGTAGGATCCAAATATAAGGACTTACGAGATTTTAATAAACGAATGAGGCATTGGATATTTGAACTTCAGAATGCATCTGGCATAGAGGATATATACTGGACAGAGTCTCCAACTTTTAAGGTGCTTGAGGAGCTAACGCCTGGCCCTGGTGAAACTATCATTAGAAAGACTAGTTACGGGGCATTTAATAGTACAAATATAGAAAATATTTTGCGAGAGCTAGATATTGACACGTTAATAGTTACAGGTTGCGTTACCAACTACTGTGTTGAGACAACTGCAAGAGATGCAGCGGATAGAGGCTTTTCGGTAGTATTAGTAGATGATGCAGTAGCCGGGTTCAGTCAAGCATCTCACGATGCAACCTTAGCATCATTACGTGGGGGGTTTGCCGCAGTCGTTCCTTCAGCTCAAAACCTGATACAACTATTAGATGAAATCAAAGACGATAAAGTGACTACGGCATAATTATAATTAACCCATATCCGCACGTTCACCAGCTAGTCCATTCTTTATCAAATTAATGTCAAATCTCTCTAGCAGGATATTGGCTATTTCGTCGTAACACACTCCAACCCTAATCGTTTTAAAGTCTCGAAGATCAATTATGGAACTAGACCTTCCATCACTATTTGCGTATTTGCTAGTTCCATGATCAATAGAAATATCAGCAGCATCTCGAACGGGAGTCTCGATATTCTCAAGTTTGTATTTACTTCCTTGAAGAGAAGTATTTGCAGAGGAACCAAATAGTGGCAACTGCCTATCCATCGCTATATTTACAAGTTCATCGTGAAACTTCCCAGCATTTAGCAGCATATCTATAGTTCCAGATTTTGAAGAATGATCAATTACAAATGGATCTACTTGGTCGAATAGTGGGTGATCGCGGTGAAATGGAGCTACTGTAGACATAGGTAAATTGTGTGTGTTTATTACACAATCAACTATATCTCTTTCTAACTGGGAACAAATTTGAATTTCATTAAATAGTTGCCAATTACTTATCATGCCACTCGGTTTTTTAAAACTACGGTTCTTTGCACCAAATATTCGTCTGACAGCATTTTCACTATTCCCAATTATTGCATAGGCCACATCAAGTGGCACAATTGCTACGCCACCACCTTCCACAGCCTCTATTACTTTTACAGCATCGTTTTCGATATTTGATTGTTTCATTTAATTAGATCCTTTGGAGCTGAATAATGATACCAAACGCCGTGTCCCCCCGTCTTGGGTAACATTCTGTATTGCCTCGCCTATATCTCTAACTGATGGAGCATGTTGAACCTTAGAAAGAAGATTAGAGACTTTTATTTCAATATCTTCTAACTTCATTGGATTTTCTGGTGTCCCTATACTATCAATTACTTTGACCCGTTTTGATTTCCCATGCTGAGTGACTATTTCAACCCAACTGCCAAAATGCTCTGGAAACACATATTCAAGCTCCGCATCCTCCTCCGCATCAACAATATCACATAAAGACAAAATCCTTTGGTCGTTAAAATGCTTGTCTGTATAAGATTCGTACTCACCAGGGTTGTTAATAAGGCTTGTTGCAATAGTAAAAGGAAGACTGTACTGAGCTGCCATTATCGATTCGGGCCGGCGCATCATATGTTGCGTTACCATTATTCTAGGCCCTCCAATAATAACTTTTAAGATATCCGAGGGGTCTATTGGATAATGCCCCATCACTTCAATTAAGGCATCTATTGTGGAATGGAACAAACGACAGCATGGATAGGGTTTTAAACTTATCTTATGAATTTCCAGAAGATTATCATTATTTGTTGAAAGCTCGTCAAAATCTGGTTTCTTTCCAAAAAGATTTGCCAAACCAAATTTACCATCGATAGATCCTTTAGGGCCATCTATTCCAAGAGAAGCAAACTCAGCTACAAGTATTCCGTTATGAGCTACATAACCACCATGCAGACGCTTAACCGTAGTACCAAACGGATCCTGAGAAAATTGCATTGAACCACCTGCCATAGAGAGTAATAAACCCCATGCAGAAGCAATGCCGTTACCAGATAACCCAAGTAACTTCCCTACTGTAACTGCCACACCAAACCCACCAAAAAGAGCTGTAGGGTGGTACCCATATTCAATGACATCATCAGCACCAACTGTCCTACCAATACGACCAATTGCCTCATAACCTGCAACTATCGCAGGCATTACTTTTTCACCGTTTATATTTTTATGAGCACCAACTGCTAACGCAGCTGCAATTACAGCTGCACCAGGGTGGCTGATAGAACTATCGTGGGTATCATCAAGTTCCATGCCATGAGCTGCAGCAGCATTAAGCAAAGCAGCTACGTTAGGCGCGGTAGTAAACTCTGTGCCAAACACTGGACTTGCGCCAGTCAGATTATATTTTTTGGCCCACTTCCGCAATGTAACACACCAAGACTGTTCTGCCCCTCGCCTACAGACACCAACATGATCTAATAACAGTCTTTTAAGCTGTGTCTTATCTAAAACCGTAAGTGATTCGTAGCTTAGGAGGGACAATTCTTCGGCTAGCTGGGCGGTCTTATCAAGCTGTAAAGACTCAAGGGGCACAAAATTAATCCAATTTCTGAAATAGTGTTTAGATTTTTAATTTGATAGTATTATAACAGTATTTATTGCACAGATTAGCAAGTCATGTATACAAAGCCCTAAGTCATTAAAGAAGAAATATGCAGAGGCATGAGATGACCCAAATAAATCGAGATTTAATTATTTCACAGTCATGTCAATACGGCTGGGCTCCACCCAATATTGAGAGAGCACAGGAAATTTCCTCAATGTTGAATGAGCTCATTCGTGCACTTGAAAATTCCACCAGTGTTTTAAACTTTGAATCAGAACCCGATAATATGCAACAAGCACTTAATAAACTGGCAGAAAAATAAATTATGCATTCTGATATTCTAAACATGTCGTTAGTTGAGACTGCGAATGCAATTCGTGAAAAAAAAGTCTCCTCACTCGAAGTCGTTCATGAAAGTATCAATAGAGCTGAAGCGCTACAGCCAATACTTAATTGTTTTATCCAACTCACCGCAGAAGAAGCATTGTCAGATGCCAAAAAGGCTGATGCCGAACTCGCAAAAGGACAGATAAGAGGCTCACTGCATGGGGTGCCCCTCGCCCATAAGGATATGTTCTATCGTACTGGAAAAAAAAGTACATGCGGTTCAAAAATTCGGAAAAATTATATTGCGTCGTGTACCAGTACGGCTTTAAGTCGGCTAATTGACGCTGGCAGTATATATCTTGGGGGTCTAAACATGGCAGAATTTGCCACAGGACCTACCGGTCATAATGAACACTGGGGCAACACTCATAATCCATGGAATCCGAAATTCATTGCTGGAGGGTCTTCAAGCGGAACAGGTTCAGCTGTTGCTGCTCGAATAGTTTACGGAGGCCTGGGATCAGATACTGGCGGTTCTATAAGAATACCTGCTAGCGTAAACGGTCTTGTGGGGCTTAAGCCGACTAACGGACTTGTAAGCCGTTATGGAATCATGCCGGTGTCGTTTACGATGGATACAATAGGGCCTCTTACACGTACAGTTGAGGATAATGCCAGATTGACGTCAATCATTGCTGGCTACGATCCGTTGGACAATACAACCAGCGATAGACTTGTGCCGGACTACGAAGACATTCTGAAAAAGTCTATAAAAGGTATACGGATTGGTGTTCCACAGAATTATTACTACGATATAATTCATCCTGAAATAAAGCAGCTGCAAAATACTAGCTTAGAAATTTTTAAGGAACTTGGCGCTGAAATAATCGAAGTAAAAGTCCCCGACATGCACATACCAACGCATATGTCTAATATCGTATTTGTGTCGGAAGCTTCAACAATTCATGAAAAATGGTTGCGTGAGTGCCCAAATGACTATCAAGAGCAGGTTCGACGACGTTATGAACCAGGGATATATATGCCTGCACCAAAATATATCCAAGCTCTTAACCTAAGGCCGCATTTACTGGAGGAATTCTCAAAATTAATTTTTAGTACTGTTGACGTATTGCATACCCCAGGACTCCCCATGCCTGTCCCTGAACTTGCCGAAACGGATGTTGGCGCAGGTCAGGGAATGCCCGAGTTAATCGCTGGCCTTAGTTGGACTACAAGGTCAAACAATTATCTTGGAATACCTTCTTTATCTATACCCTGCGGCTTTAGTTCAAACGACATGCCTGCCGCTTTTCAGCTAATGGGCAGGCCATTTTCAGAGCAGCTGCTTTTTCAAATTGGTAATGCTTATCAGATATCAACAAACTGGCACAAACAATCACCCCCACCTTATATTTAGAATATCAAGAGTGACATAATATTGATTAGGAGAATTAGAATGAACGCATCAGAGAAACGTGCGCAGCTGTGCAAGCTAATTCAGGGTCGTAAGTTTATCACAGCACCTGGGGTTTATGATATGATTTCTGCACGTATCGCTGACAGGTTATCTTTCGACGCCCTTTATATGACAGGGTATGGTGTAGCAGCTTCTCATCTTGGTGTAGCTGACGCTGGAATCGCAAGCTTCGGCGATGTAGTAAGCAGAGTTCGCACCATTGCAGAAGGAACAAATACACCATTAATTTGTGATGCTGATACTGGTTTCGGAGGCCTGCTAAATGTACACCATACAGTGAAGGGGTACGAAAGTTCTGGATGCTCAGCAATACAACTCGAGGATCAAGAATCTCCGAAGAAATGCGGGCATACACCTGACCGAAGGGTCACAAGTGTCGAAGAAATGGTTGATAAAATTCAAGTAGCAGTAGATGCACGAGAAGATTCAAACCTTTTAATAATTGCACGTACTGATTCTAGAACATCCCTTGGATTACGTGAGGCAATTGATCGAAGTAATACTTTTGCTGAAGCTGGTGCTGATATTCTATTTGTGGAAGCACCGGAGTCTATTTCTGAGTTGGAGCAAATTGGTAAAGAATTGAGCAAACCAATATTGGCCAACATGGCAGATCGAGGAAAAACTCCAATAATGAATAAGCTAGAGTTAGAAAAAATGGGTTTTAGTATAGCGATTTTTCCTGGTCTAGGTATGTTAGCTGCTGGAGGTGCCCTCTCCTCAGCCTACGCAGCACTTCTTAGAGATGGCACTAGTGCTCACGTTGATACGAATTTGATGGAACTTACAGAAATGCACAACATTATGGGTTTCCAGGACGTGTGGAATTTTGAACGCAAGTGGGCTCGCGACAACTGAAAACCTTCTCAATCGAAACTAAAACTGGGAATCCAGCACAGATTTAATGTGTATTTTTACCGGTTGTCTCGATAGCCAAGTGTTGTCCTATTCGGCAGCAACTCCTGCTCTTTCATTCCGTTCCCGAAGAGCTTTAATTATATGCTTTCTGGAAACAGGTTTTATAGGTGGTTCAAGACCCGTCTCACTTTTACAGGACGCACGGAGTTCTTCAACTTCACCACCTCTATCAATCAATTTTATTTCTTTACGCCCATTTCGCATCTTTTCACGAAGTGCCTTTGTAGCATCTTCATTAACAGTATATTCATCGTCCAACACCACACCGTAACGCTTAGCACCTTCTATAGTGACTAGGCCTCGATCAGCTTCAAGAGCCACTAAGGCTGGATCTCTCTCGAATGGATCACCCCAACCACCTCCTCCCCACGTATGGAAGAGCAGCAGGTCTCCAGCTTCTACCTTAATATGATCGCACTTTGATGGTAGAAGCTCAGTACTTCCGTCTATTCTGACGATTTCTTTCCGACTACGCCTTCCTGGATGACCTCCAACGACGCCCCAAGGGTATGTCAACCATCGATCATCATGAAGGGACATTTCTCCAGGCTCCAGAGCACGATAACCAATTGTAATACCATTACCACCGCGGTGGAGCCCAGGCCCTCCAGAATCTGGTATAGATTCGTAAATATCGATCCGTAACGGAAAGTATGCCTCCAAAAATTCATTAGGGACGTTGGTAAAACTAGGCCAAAGTGAATGACCGTCCGGCCCATCACCAGCTGGCCTACCTGGGATACCCCCAAAACCAATTTGATAAAGCTGGTACCATTCACCTTCTTTATCGTAGCCCGAGTACATAAAATGTGGACTATCTGAAAAACCTGCTGCAACCATATAGTCAGGATTTCGCTGGCCCAATAGTCCCCCTAATACATCAAATATGCGCGCTAGAGCATGGGTGCGAGAAGACAAAGCTGCCGGCTTGAGTGGCTTTAATAATGTTCCGGGAGGTATTCGCACATCAACATGATCATAAAACCCATCATTAAACATGATCTGTGGATCAAATACATTAATCATGTAGACACCCACAAACATTTTAAACATCTCTTCATTTAGTAGGAAGTTTATAGAACTATCAGATTGCGGATCTGTTCCATCAAAATCGAATACTAAAAGATCTTCCTCTCTCCACATCGTGCAGGCCATTTTATAGGGTCCCATGCCTACACCATCATCATCTATATAATCTTCAAAATACACCTTTTCGTCTTCTCCAACAGAAGTCCTTATCAACTGAAGCATGGCCCTTCGGTTACGCTCCAGCAACTCATCCATAGCTGCTTGAACCGTATCTACCCCGAACCGTTCGCAGAGTTCAAATAATCTTTTTTCTGCTAACCGTACTGCAGCCACGAGGGCGTTAAAATCGCTAAAATTCCATTGCGGCATACGACATTGATGCAGAATAACATTTAGTACATCTTCTTGGAGTTCATCCTTCTTGTAAATTTTAACAATAGGAATTACTACACCCTCTTCGTGGATTTGCGCCGCATCAGTGGGCAGTGAGCCAGGAACTTTGCCTCCAACATCAGTCATATGACCAAACATTGCCGCATAAGCGATTAACCTACCGTCAAGAAATACGGGTCGCATTACCAGCCAATCAGGAGCATGACTAATGGCTCCCGCACAACTATAAGGGTCAGAGGTAAGAAATAAATCCCCCTCTTCAATCGTTCCATCATAATCGCGGTTAAAACCATGAATAAATGACCCAAACTGCCCGACAACCATTTTACCGCCGGGACTAGCTATCATGGGAAATTCATCATGCTGTTCCCGAATACCAGGAGACATAGCAGTACGATAAAGAACTGCATCCATTTCATAACGCGCACTACGTAAAGCGCTTTCAATGATATCTAATGTAATAGGGTCGATGTCGACCTTTTTAAAAGGTTCTGTATTGGGTTGTATTATTGTAGCTGGCATGTCGATACTCCTACACGCTGACCGGTCGAATGATGATTGTACCAAACTTATCGACATCACCGACGTGATCCGAAAGTATTAGCGTTGTTGAATCCATTTCTGTAACTATTGCTGGACCATGTATTTTATTTCCTGACTTTAACTTTGAGCGATCATATATATTTGCTTCCTGCTCTCTGCCTTCCATATATACTTGCGCACTAGATACGATAGCCTCAACTGGATCTACTCCACCCTCAGGCAGTTTCCCTGCAGCAACAAATGTTTCGCCACCTTGGACAATAGCTCGCAAAGTAACAATTTCATGCTCGGCATCTAATGCAAAAGTAAACAGCTGTGTGTGAATATCGTCAAATCTGTGGCGCAGCATATCCAGGCCCTCTTTTTCAAACTCTTCCCCGGTAAAATTAACAGGTAACTGCAACCCCTGGCCGTGGTATCTAAGGTCTACCTCAAATTCAACAGTTTGTTCTTCACGGGGCACCCCTTCAGCATCAAGCTCTGTATGCGCTCGACCCTCTAATTCACTTAAAATTTGTGATACATCAGCCTTTGATATCTCGGAAAACTGACGCACAATACTTCTTGACGCTTCATCAGTGACCCGTGTAGTAGCGTCTCCATATGCACAAAGAACTCCAGGCGAAGGCGGTATAATTACTGGCCAAGAACTCATTAATTTTCCTAAGGCATTTGCGTGCAACGGGCCTGCACCTCCAAATGCAATAAGTGCAAAATCTCTTGGATCAAATCCTTGCTGAATGGAAACTAGGCGGAGAGCCCCAAATATATTTTCATTTACAATATCTATAATACCGGATGCAGCTGTCTTAAGATCAAGATTTAGGGCATCAGCAATTGTTTGTACTGCCTTTTCCGCTGCGACTACATCAAGCTTCATTTCTCCGCCAATCAATTCTGGTGGAAGATATCCCAGCACCACATTAGCATCTGTTACAGTTGGCCTATCCCCACCGCGGCCATAAGCTGCTGGGCCGGGATTTGCGCCTGCGCTTTCTGGACCGACACGAAGTGCTTTTGTTAATTCTGGAACATGAGAAATTGACCCACCTCCGGCTCCAACAGTTCTAACATCCAGTGAAGAAGCACGAACTGTAATATCTCCAACAGTAGTTTCCCTTCTTTTTCGAGGGATTTCATTCTGAATTAATGCGACGTCGGTCGAAGTTCCTCCCATATCGAGAGTAAGTAAATTACTGAAGCCAGATTGTTTGGCGATCCAAAGTGCTCCGGCAACGCCACCAGCCGGTCCGCTCATAAGAACATTTACGGGTGAGTTGCGAGAAGCTTCAACCGACGACAAACCACCGTCTGAACGCAATATATGAAGATGAGCATTGACTTCTCTTTTTTTCATTTCGTTCTCAAGATTAGTCAGATACTCCTGTACTACTGGAGCTACATAGGAATTAGCAACTGTGGTTACTGCTCGTTCATATTCGTACATCTCAGGAAGAACTTCTGACGAAATTGAAACTGGAATTCCGGGAAGAATTTCATTTGCAATTTCACGAATTCGCACCTCAGTCTCACCATTAGCGTAAGCATTCATTAAAGAAACGGTCAGGGCTTCAATGCCCCTTCGTTTTAAACCTTCTAATTTTTTTCGAAGATCATCCTCTTCCAATTCTCGTACTACATGACCTCTTGCATCCCTCCGCTCTTTGGCTTCGATTGTAGACTCAAGTGGGGCAAGCGGTTCTGGTTTCGGCCAAATAATCCAACCAGCAAGTATCCCAGGTACAAATGATCGAGCTATCTGCAGGACCTGCCTATGACCCTCCGTTGTAACTAAACCGACATTAGCTCCCTTACCCTCAAGGATTGTGTTAGTAGCAACGGTAGTACCGTGCATTACATGGGTGATTTCCCCTGGGTCGACTTTGGCCCTACCGCAAACTTTTTCAATTCCTGCTAATACCCCAATTGATGAATCTTCAGGCGTTGAAGGAACTTTTGCTCTATAAGTTTCCCCATTCACCTCATCGATTAGGAGGAGGTCGGTGAATGTTCCTCCGACGTCCACTCCCAAACGGTAAGCCATACTCAATCTCCTTATCACTTTATACACAAACGGAAGTTTAGGTCTCTATTTTTTTTAGTTAGTAATTCCGATAGTAAATTTCAAAGTATTTATTCAAATAAATTAATAAAAGCTCTACGTTTCAAAGTTAGGTCTTTTTTAATCCAAACCCCTGTCTCCGCTTAGCCATGAAATACACTATAATAAATGTCGAAAATATAACCGCTAATGAAAACAGTGTTGTCATAGTGCCAATTGCGTAGATAGCCGGCGTTGCAGCTAGAGCGAGAGCATTCACTAGCTCCACCGGTAAGGTATTAAACTCACCTGCTACATTAGAAATACGAGGGTATTCATCATACGACAACGTGAAACCAAATAAGGCTACGCCAACTAATCCAGGTAATGTAATCGGAATCGTAACATTCCGAAGTGTCTGCCATTTTGTCGCCCCCTGATCAACTGCAGCCTCTTCCAGCCTAGGATCTAAACGACTAAATACTGCAAGCATAATCAGCACACCAAACGGCAATGTCCAGCTTAGGTGCGCCCCTAGTCCGCCCGACCACCATTGACTTGTCAAACCTAGATTTGCAAAACCAATACCAATTCCTAGACTAATAAGAATCGATGGGCAAATTAGGCTGGCAACCACAATATAAAATACAAGTATATTTCCCCTAAAATTTTTGCGAAATGCAAGGCCCGCAAGAAACGCGATACCCATGGTCAATACCATGGAAATAAGCCCAAGAATAACCGACCTTCCAAAAGGCCACCGGAAATCCCCAATGTATTGCGGATCAATAACTTCTTTAAAGTAATAAATTGAAAATCCCTGCATCGGAAAAGATAAAGAGGCATTTTCATCCTGAAATGAGAGAATTAGAATGATTACAATTGGACCATACAAAAACAATAGGTAAAAATAAAATAGCACCGCACGCGGCCAATAACCAGGAGCTCTTTTAATATTTTCTCGCATCTCAGAGCTGCCTTCTCACGTCTACCATACGCATTATGCCCCCAACTAGAAGCAATACAGCCAAAAGAAGTATCATGCCTGTAGCTGCAGCTGGAGGGTACTGAACATTGTACATTTGATTAGCCATTGAGGCCGCAACCGTGCCTACCTTTGCGCCACCTAATATACGTATAGCTGTAAAATCGCTTGCCACTAATGCAATTACAAAAATTGCCCCAATTGCAATTCCAGGTTTACATAGTGGCAGGATAATATTCCATAATATTTGAAGAGAGGATGCCCCATTATCCCTAGCAGCCTCAATCAAATCTTTGTTAATACGAGCCATTACATTAAAAAGTGGAGCCATCATAAACAAAGTAAATATCTGTATATAAGACAGCAAAACTGCAAATTCTGAAAATAGTAAAAACTTTAAGGGTTGATCAGAAAGTCCTATTCCCATAATTGCCTGATTAATAATTCCCTCACTGCCTAAAAAAGGTATCCAAGCAACCGTTCTTATAACTGCTGAAGTCCAAAATGGAACTACACACAGCAAAAATAAGAGCATTTTAGTCCTAAGTTTTACGATATCAAAAACCAGAAAATATGCCAGTGTAAAACCTAAAATGAATGTAACAAATAACGTAATTGCCAATAATTTTAGAGTTTCAAGATAATTAATTACTGTGAGTGAGCGCGTAAATATCTTTATATAATTTTTGAATGTCCAAACGCCATCAAGCGTCATAAATCCGTCAAATTTCCACAAGCTGAGAATGATAATTACAACTACGGGACCCACCAAAAATAGTGTGAGTGTTATCACCAATGGTGATATTTGCAATGCTGTGGAATAGCGATTAAGTATCGCTGCAAACCCCGCCATACGTATATTCCTGTATTCTACAACTTTAAAAAGAGAAGCGGGGCGCCGAAGCGCCCCGCATAAATATGACTACTTCCTTAGGAAGCCATAAACTCATTCCATCGCTCAGTAAGATATTCGTTTTCTTCCATTACTGAATTCCAAACAGCAATACGACCCATTCTATTCTTATATGAGCCACCATCACGAACTGCTCCAACTGATTCCATCTTCTTACCAAACGGGCTGTATATATCTACAGTTGCTGGTTTACCTTCAAACCAAAAATCCCACTCTGCCTTTGGCAGGTATTTCTTGGTGTTCTGCCATGTAACCACGTAATAACCCTGACGAGCGAAAAATGCACCAGCAGGGCCAGAATGATACCATGTAACATAATCATACACTGCTCCAAGTTGCTTGCCCTCTATATGCTTAGGAATCATATGCCCTAAACTCCATGAGCGGTAGCCTTCTTTGAGATCCTGGTAGACACAATCGACACCTTGTTCGCGAACGGCCGTAACCGCTGGAGACCACATTGATTGTATAACTACTTCACCAGAAACCATTAGTTGAACAGAATCATTAAAAGTAGACCATAGAGCCCGCCAGTGATCGCCTTTCTTTAACTCAATTAGTCGATCAATTGAAAAATCAATCTCTTCTTGGGTCATGTTGCCTTTATCGCCATACTCAATTTCGCCATTTGCCTGAAAAGCCATTGCAGCGTCCATTAGTCCAATCTGAGGGAACGCTACTAGAGCAGCCCGACCTGCAAACTCAGGATTAATCAACTCTTTCCATGATTCTATTGGCCGACCAATAATGTCCGGACGTATGCCAAGAGTATCTGCATTATGCAGAACTGGATGATTAGTTATCCACTTTGTCGATCCAGGTTTTGCAAAATCACGACTATCTATACCCGATGTATAACCAACGGTACTTGGGTTTTGTCCGTCGCCATACCACGCGTCTGGCCAGATTTTTCCAGGACCTTTATATAAATCTACCACTTGATCCCATTCAGGAAGTTTCGTTGTATCCCATGCCTGAAATTTACCGGATGGCCACATCGTCCTCATCGTCATAAACGGTGGTTCAAACAAGTCTGCAGACTTTGGTTGGTTTAAGCCACGAGTAATAATGTCGGGAATAGAGGCTGCTGTCTGCTTTACCTTAAACGGCAGGGCCTCATTTGCCATTTCCTCTAATTGTGGCATATTTGAGACTGCCATACCCAGAGTTCGGACCTCCAAGTCATCTTGTGCCCAAATTGTCGGAAATCCACCAATTGTAGAGCCGGCCGCTAAACCAGCCACCGCTGCTGTTCCTTTCAGCATTCCACGCCTACTCAATCCCTTCTTAGTCTTTTTTTGTTGTATTTCTTTCATCTTCCTCTCCTGCTCTCAGTTATCTAAATGTACAAACTAAATCAATTGCCTTGTTGGACTAGAAAATTCCTCGCTTTTCTCTGAAGGTATTTAAAAAGCCCTAGTCAAAACTCTCTCCAATAATATTTTTGTCTCCAATAGCTTCGTCTAACATCCGACCATCACCCGCAGCCCAAGTAGCAACGACATTATCACCTACATTAGCTGGTTTCTTAAAAAACTCATAATCTTCAATGACCGCAACTAAACGCTCATCATTTGGTTTAACGATAGTAACCTTTACCCAATTTCCCTGATATTCAAGCGCGTGAACAACACCGGAAACGGCATTGTTTTCAGCATCCTCCTCTGACGCCAAGTGTACTTTATCGCGACGAACGCCAAAACTGACTACATTACCCACTTCTTTGCCATTGGCACCAACCTGATACAACTGACCATCGTCACCCTTCAGCTTTGTCGCACTGTTTTTTACTTCTGCAACTGTGCCCTTTAGAACATTCCAGCCACCCATAAATTCCGCTACATAGGTCGTCTGAGGCTGTGAATATATTTCAACAGCTGTACCCGCCTGCTCAATATGTCCGGTTGCCATCACGACAACCATATCCCCCATAGCGAGCGCTTCAGGCTGGGTATGAGTAACGTGAATAAAAGAAATTCCTAAATCCCGCTGTATTGCTTTTAACTCTGCACGCATGTGAAGACGTAGGTACTCGTCAAGAGCAGATAGCGGTTCGTCCAACAGTAATACTTTAGGGTTCGTTATCAAAGAGCGTGCCAATGCAACTCGTTGCTGCTGACCTCCTGACAACTGTTCAGGCATTCTATCTGCCATAGGCTCCAACTGAACGCGCTTTAATACTTCATAAGCCTGCTCTCGCCTCTCAGGCTTCGAAACACGCTTCATCTTAAGACTAAATGCAACGTTATCCAGAACCGTCAGATGCGGAAATAATGCATAACTCTGAAACATCATGGAAGTTCCTCTAGAACCTGTGGGCAAACCAACCACTGAAGAACCGCCGATCATTATGTTTCCTTCACTTGGCGTTTCATGACCTGCAATCATACGCAACAACGTCGTCTTACCACAGCCACTAGGTCCAAGCAGACAGCAATAAGATCCATCAGGAATAGTTAAATTGATGTTCTCGACCGCTACCGTAGGGCCGAAAACTTTTTTAACGTCCTGAATTACAATCTCTCCGTCTCCTGACATCTAATTTATATACCCTACCAGTTGAAAGAATTAAAAAAATCAAACGCAAAGATAACATAACCCGTAAAATAGATAAGTCACCATCCATTTTTATAAATTAACTAAATAAATTTAGACCACGCAAATTATGTAATATAATTTATTTTTGGCTTGTTTAAAAGAATATACCCCCTAGCTCAAAAAGGGAATACCTTCCTAAAACCGTCGCCACAAGCATAAATTACTAGTATTAACTAAATTCTGTAGTGGTTTACTAAATTATTCAAATTAATAGAAGGAATATAAAAGTATGAATATCGCACTTAACTCCGATTATTCCGATGAAGATGAAGTAATTATATTGGATGGAATAGAACGATTTCTCGAAAAAGATGTGCGACCATATGTGTCAGAATTAGAAGCCAATGACGAATACCCAGAAGAAATTGTTACAAAAATGAAGGAATTAGGGTTATTTGGAGCCACAATTTCTACTAATTATGGGGGTCTAGGTTTGCCGATCACTACCTACGCAAAAATTATAGAAAAAATATCTGCAACCTGGATGTCAGTGAGTGGAATTATAAACTCTCACCTTATTATGGCTTCAGCCGTAGAACGGCATGGAACCGACGAACAGAAAAATAAATATCTACCTTTATTTGCAACCGGAGAAAAAAGAGGTGGAGTTGCCCTTACTGAGCCAGATGCTGGCACTGATTTGCAAGCAATTCGAACCACAGCAAAAGTAGAAGGAAATCAAGGCTACAGAGTAAATGGGACCAAGATGTGGATAACGAACTCTATTCATGGGAATTGCGTTGCCCTTTTAGCAAAAACTGATCCAGATGCAAATCCCAGACATAAGGGCATGAGTTTGTTTATCGCGGAAAAGGGGCCTGGCTTTAAAGTAAGCCGCAAGCTAGAAAAACTAGGGTACAAAGGAATAGACACGGCTGAACTTGTTTTTGAAGATTATTTTGTAGAATCAGATAAGCTGATAGGGGGAAAAGAAGGTTTGGGGTTAAAGCATGTTTTGGGCGGGTTAGAATTAGGAAGAATAAATGTAGCGGCTCGCGGTGTAGGGATAGCCCAGGCCACTTTAGATGAGGCGGTCAAATACAGTCAAATGCGAAAAACATTTGGAAAACCAATTTGTCAACATCAAGCCATCCAATTAAAGTTAGCTGACATGGCAACGCGAACTGAAGCGGCTCGTTTAATGACTGAAAAAGCAGCCAAAGCATTCCAAATGGGGGAGCGCGCTGATATGGAAGCAGGAATGGCAAAACTTTTTGCTACCGAGGCAGCTATGGATAATGCCCTTGACGCTATGCGAGTACATGGTGGATACGGTTATTCTAAAGAGTTTCCCATTGAACGAATGTATCGAGATGCACCACTATTATTAATTGGCGAAGGAACAAATGAAATCCTACGAACTGTAATCTGCCGCCAGTTAATCGAACGCAACCCTATTTGATTATCGTTTTTCAGATGCAAGCTAAAAACCTCCCTCTGAAAAATTTAAAGATTATTGCCATTGAACAGTATGGCGCCGCTCCATTTGGCACGATGTATTTAGCAGATTTGGGTGCTGAAGTTATTAAAATAGAAAACCATAAAAATGGTGGAGAAATGGGGCGCCATGTTCTGCCCTACGCCGAGAATGGCGATAGTCTGTTTTTTCAAACTTTTAGTGCAAATAAAAAAAGTATGGCGCTGGATTTACAAACAAGATCCGGTCAACAAATTTTACACCGTATATCTGCAGATGCTGATGCTGTTATAAACAATCTTCGTGGCGATCTCCCAACAAAACTCCATCTTGACTATTCTTCTCTACAGAAGGTGAAAAAAGATATTGTTTGTGTACACCTCTCTGCATACGGTCGACACAATAGTCGTGCAGCGTGGCCAGGCCTTGACTATGTTATGCAAGCGGAAGCCGGCTATCTTTCCATTACAGGAGAACCCAACGCCCCGCCTACAAGGATGGGTCTTTCTGTCGTAGACTTTATGGGTGGCCTTACAGCAGCTTTAGCACTTCTTGCTGGGGTTTTAGGTGCCCGTTCTGCCGGCACGGGCCAAGATTATGACACCTCTCTTTTTGATGTTGCTATGACAAATTTGAGTTATCCCGCAACATGGCATCTTAATGAGGGATTTGAGCCAGAACGTGTTCCACATTCTGGCCACCCATCTCTAGTTCCAAGTGAAATGTATAAAACTGCAGACGGACACATATTTATAATGGCAAATAAAGCTAATTTTTGGCCTCGGCTCTGTGAAATAATTAAAAAGCCGGACTGGGTTCATGACATTCGCATGAATGACTTCAGCGCCAGATTAGAAAATCGTGATTTAGTCTATAGCCGGCTACAAAGTGTGTTTATCAAACATACAACAAAATACTGGCTAACATTACTTGAAGGCCAGCTTCCTTGTGCACCTGTTAATGACATAAAATCTGCTTTATCTAATAATTTTGCTAGAGATCAAAAAAGCATACAGATGGTCAAACATCCAAAAAGAGGCAGTATTCAAGTACTCCGACAACCAATATTGGTGGACGGGGAAATAGTACCCCGTCAGTCCGCTCCAACTCTTGGAGCTGATACGTTGGACATATTAAAGAAGGCTGGCTTTTCCAATGATGAAATAAGCGAATTTGAATCAGAAGGTGTTATTGCAACGGCTTCTGATTAAGAACCACTCAATAAATTTGCCAAATGCTCTGGAGCAACATTTGCATCCAAATCCATTACTGCTTCTAGAACCGTATCGCAGTTTTCTTTAGAATATAAAAGCTCTGCATTAGAACGAAACTTTGCCACTATATCTGCTGATGACAAAGGTCTGCTATCAGCGCCCCGATTAACTTGTTCTCTACAACTAATCTTCTCTCCATCTGTTGTTGTAATTGTTACTTCTCCTGAAAAGTATTCTGGATATGCAGATTTGGGGTCGGTCTCACAAAGAACCTTATCACATTGTTCTAAAACTTTGGGATCCGTAAATACTTTGGGCTCTAATTCAGCAAGAGTTAACTGACCCTTTACCACTATAGAAGCGATGGCATATGGAATGCTAAATTGCGCCTCATAACCACTAAGAGGACGGCGCTTTCTTTCAATAGGATCGCAGACTACACTCATGCAATCATCGGCTACTCTAGCCTTTATTGATAAAATATCTTCGGGACCCAGATCATGCTGAGCCATAATAATTTTTGTAGCATCAGCACAAGAATGTACTAGGTGGCACGCCGGGTAAGGTTTTATTCCTACACGAAGCATTTCCCATTCTGCTCCCAACTCCTGTGTGCAAGCGTTCCATTCAATATTATCTCCCTTTTCGATAAAGCATTCATAAAGCCCGTGCCTACCCTCATACGGCCTGCTCGGCCCCTGGAAGCCATTTTTTGAAAGCTCGACGGCTGTTATGCCAGCAACACTTGCCCAACCTGCATGCAATCTTTTATTCCAAGCTCCCTCTTCCAAGAAGCCAAGCGTACCCGACGCCATACTTAATACTATTCCTTGCGCATGAATTAACTGAGGAATTGAAATCTTGGCAGCCTTTCCACCTGCCACGGCAGCTCCAAACGCACCCACAACTCCAGTTGGATGAAACCCTTTTCTATGAAAGCCTCCCTTTGCCGCCATTCCAATACGGGCGTCAACTTCTATAGCGGCAAGGTAAGCGATTAACAATTCCCTTCCTGAAATAGAATATTTCTGTCCCATAGCAAGAAGTGTCGGCAGCGCTGTACAGGTGGCATGAAGAACCCCTGCAACATGCGTATCATCAAAATCAAGAGCATGCATTAAAAACCCGTTCATTTGAGCAGCATCCCGCATTGGTAGTGCAGTATTCATACCAATGACCGGATAATTCCCGACCCCGGCTAATTCCTTCATAGATTTAAGTGTTCTTTTTGAGTAATCGTAACGACTAGCAGCCATCGCAATTCCAAGCGCATCCAAAATATGTAATTTTGCACGTTCTATAACCTCTGAAGGAATATCATCCCAAGAAAGCTCAGATACAAATCTTGCCATCACTTCGGAAATCGGGCGTGTTTGATCTAGTTTCACGGCTGACATTTCAATTCCAGAATTTTGCATTTTTTAAAAAATCTCCTTCGTCTATATATTAAGGGCATAAACAAGACATTTATCTATGGCAAAAAGTTTACTTTTGAAAAATAATGTTATTTTATAAGCTATGTAGCTCGACCCATAGAAATCTCGTGTGCAAATTCCATCAAACCTTCTGTGAGCTCTCCAAAACGCTTAAACCTATTGTCAATCGATGTTCCTCGGCGAAACTGGGCATAAATTTGCATAAAAATTATACTGAGCTTGAACATAGCTAATACTCTATAGAACAAGAAATTAGAAACATCCCGACCTGATTGTTCCGCATACAAATTAACAATCTCAGATCTCGTCGGGAACCCATTACCTGCGCTTGGCATCTGGGCTACATCCCGCATAGCTTTAGGATCCCCTTCTTCTATCCAATAGCTTAATAAAGTTGCAAGATCGAAAAGTGGGTCGCCTCGCGTTCCTTGGTCCCAATCCAATACCGCAACAGGACTGAAATCAGCGGGGTTAAGCAATATATTATCTAGTTTGAAGTCATTATGGAGTAATGTGCAAGGGCCGTCAGGAACAATATTCGACTCTAACCATTTAGCAACTGACACACCCACAATCGGCAAGTTGTCATCTGAGGACAACTCCATTCTTTTTTGCCAGCCCTTAATACAACGCTCTAAAAATCCTTGAGGTCGACCAAAATCATCAAGATTAACATCCGCTGGATTAACTGAATGAAATGAAACTAATGTTTCAACCAGCATTTTGCCTAATTTGGCACCGATATCCTGTCTTCCGGCAAGAAACTCTGGCCATTCGCCTCCTATCGTAAGACCGTGACGATATTCCATGATTAAAAAATGATTACCAATAATATTTTTATTTGAAGCATAGTGCAAACTTCGAGGAGCTAATGGAAATGCATCACATAATTTGCTTAATATGCGGTGCTCACGTTTCATGTCATTAGCCCCTGGGGGTATCTTACCCATCGGGGGGCGTCGCAATACAGCTCGCTTACCATCTAATTCTATAAGATAGTTAAGGTTTCCAAAACCACCTGAAAACTGCTTTGGTGGCCTATTATCAGGTTCAAACAAATAACCATTTTCACTTAAATAAGAAGCTAATGTTGACCAATCCTGAGCCGTTTCATGAGCTTCTTCAAGAAAATGTGGATTCGCAGCTATATTTGCCTGCTCGGTACCTTTAAGATCTAGCATGCTTCCAACTTTCCCTCAAACCAACCCTGATTTCAACGTCATTCACTTGGTTGCGTAAGGCCCCTTATTGCGTGGCAAGATTACAAAAAACAAACCCAAGAACAACGGTATAAGTGCGACCAATACCCATATACTTAATCGCTCACTAAAAAATGCCATCCCCCACAAAATCCCTGTTAAAGGTGTTATGAAGTTTACAGTGGTAAAAAATACTGGGCCCATGATCATAACAATTTCAAGAAATAGATATATGCCGAGTCCCTGAACTAACGCCGATAGAACTAATGCCCATTGAGCGTCATCAAAAGGTCCGCTAAAAGACCAAAATTCGCCCGTAGCCAGCATAACGATGAATAAAATTGGAACCGGGGCAATGAAATATCCTGAACAAAAAGCTAGGGTGTCCATTTGTGGAGGTCTCATTATAGCAGCAGCAATAGTAGTTGTCGCATAGCCAAGAGGCACGATTAAAGCTACTAAGATCCAAACTACTAGGTTCTGAGATGGGAGGCTAGCATCTGGTACTACGATCAAAGCAATACCTGCAATTCCGACCACTAAACCAAAAAATTTTACCCACCAAGCTTTTTCAAGGCCAAAAATGACAGCACCGAGATAGGTTAACATTGGTGCTAACGCAATTATCATACTCATTATGCCCGATGGCACGCCATGGCTAAGAACGAGAGCAACAACCACATATGGTACTGCAAATCCAGAAGTACCGGTAACAACGTAACATTTCAAATGGGCAAGCGTTAGAGGTGGTAGTTTTCTAAAGATCAGAGATAGTACAAGCATAATTGCGCCCGCACCTAAACCAAGCCAAAAGGCATAAGCGGTAAAAGGGATTCCTCCCCTTACTGAGACCCCGGCCAGCGAATAGGTCAAGCCGTAGGCCACACCGGTTAAAAATAACATGAAGAGCGGCACGACTAATCTATGTTTAAAAATCAAATTACCCGCACTCCCAACATTTATATAACCCTTAAACGAAGTTTAAAGACCTTAATTAAGTTACAATTATCCGCACTTGGAACTCTAATGCAACCAGTTGGAACTAACCACGTAAATGGATAGTATACCCCTCAGATCAATTTAAACCATTCAAGGAGCAGAACATAAATATGCTAACCCTCACCCGAGAACAAATGATTAATACAGTTGAACTAAGCTATTTCAGCAACATTGATCACAAAAACATAGACGTTGTTCTAGATTGTTTTGCTAGTGATGCAACATTTACCATCCAGTCTGCATTTACATCTTATGTTGGCCGCGATTCTCAAATTAAAACATTCTACGAAACCATTATTAGAACTTTTCAGACTATTTGGCATGGGGATTTTGAACACATAGTTGATGTCGACCAACAAAGAATATCAACCCAATTCAACGTACGCCGAATAGATATGAAAAACATCAAATCATCTATGAGTAATTGTAATGTTTTCCGATTCCAGAATGGCAAATTCCAAAATGTATTTGTCTATGCGTCTGGCGGAAGCCATCTTATACCGGATGAATAAAGAAAGGGCTAAGTCGATGTCATCGGATACTGATATTTATAAACACCAAAATTTTGGCAATACTCTCAGTATAGGCAAAAAAGCCGCATTACTTATCGTGGATTTTGTAAACGGTTTTGACGACCCCAAGCTCTTTGGAGGAGGAAACATATCTGAAGCCTGTGACAATACCATTCAGTTGCTTTCAAAATGCAGACACATGCAAGTTCCGGTCGCTCATACAAGGGTTGTTTTTGCAGAAGATGGTTCTGATGACAATATAATGACTATAAAGGTTCCTGCCTTAAAAGTTTTGACCGAAGAAGCTCCGTGTAGTCAAATCGTGGATAGATTGGCACCCCTATCGGGGGAAATCATTATAAGAAAACGCGTCCCCTCAGCATTTTTTGGAACCGACCTTGCAGCAAATTTTGCAAAACGAAGGATAGATACTATCCTTATAGCTGGCTGTACGACAAGCGGGTGCGTACGTGCTAGCGCGCTTGACGCCATGTGTCATGGGTTTAGGCCAATAATTATTACGGATTGCGTTGGTGACCGAGCTCACGGGCCTCATGAAGCAAACCTTTTTGATCTCAAACAAAAGTATGCAGAGCTACAAACACGCAAGCAGATTCTGAAAACTCTGGAATTAGACGAGAATCAAGCCGCAGAATAATGGATTAGTATATAAGTCAGGAAGGATAAATAAAGAATGAAAGCTGTTATTATTCGTGAACATGGTGGTATAGAAGCATTACTATATGAAGAAATACAAACCCCGGCCCCAACTACAGGCGAAGTTTTGGTCAAGATAGCAGCAAGCGGTGTCAATCACCTTGACCATGATCTTCGTGAAGGAATTTCAGGTTTTGAAGTTACCTTTCCTCATGTAATGGGCGTAGAAGGCGTCGGAACGGTAGTCAAAATTGGTGAGGGTGTTCTCGGTATAAATATCGGAGACAGAGTTGCTATAGATTTTGCTCAGGGAGACCCGCAAAGCAATATGTGGCTTAGCGGGCTGGACGGCACTGACTTTACACATGGACGAATCGGCGTTACGCAGTGGGGAACTCATGCTGAATATGCTGTCTGCCTTGCAACTTCCTTAATTAAACTTCCGCCAACTCTCTCTTTTGAGGAAGCGGCAGCTTCAGTAATCGGTTTTGGGACGTCATGGCACATGGCGGTAACATTGGGGCAGGTTCAAGCTGACAAAATAGTTTTAATTAATGCTGCCGGCAGTGTTGTTGGAAGCTCGGCAATTCAGGTAGCTAAATTACATGGGGCAAAAGTTATTGCATCGGCCGGTTCAGATACAAAACTAGATAAAGCACGAGAGTTGGGTGCTGATGAAGTGATTAATTATACGACCCAAAGCATTCGCGAAGAAGTCATGCGCATGACAAGAGGACAGGGCGTGGATTTAGTCATTGAGTCTGTAGGCGGAGATGTTTTAGTCCAAAGCATCGATGCGGTTCGTGAGAACGGCCGTTTAATTACCTGTGGCGCGCATGCAGGTGAAATCGTTCCCATAAATATTATTGAGTTATTCAGAAAGCACATGATGTTTCATGGAAGTCACTTTGCAGGACAACGTGAGGTGGCACATATACTAGATTTAGTTGCTAATAAAAAACTTAAACCAGTTATCAATGCTGTTATGTCCTTTAGCGAAGCCAAAGAGGCTGCAAGAAAAACGGCCCAGCGCGACGTTTTTGGAAAAATGGTGTTGATCCCGGAATAACATAATGGGAAAAAAGCGAGATCCCTTTATGTTATTATGGTGATATAAGGTTATTCATATACAAATGAACCACTGATCGTTAGTTAAACCCTTTCCACCCGTCTATTCATCAATTGGTTCTACTAGATTAGGAGGAGTTCAAATGTCAAAAAAATGGAAATGGGGTATTCTTTTTAGTGGTGATAACCTCACGCTAAACGAAACTATTGATTATGCAAAACAGGCAGAATCTGCCGGAGCTGACAGTCTTTGGACTACCGAGTTAGGCCGGGATGCATTCGTCCCCTTAGCAGCCATAGCTTCCGAATGCAAAACTGTGAGGGTGGGGACAGGTGTAGCGGTATATGCTCGCCCACCTGCAATGACCGAAATAACGGCAATGTCTATGGGTGAGTTAGCTCCTGGTCGTTTTATACTAGGACTTGGTACAGCTCCAACAATGTGGAACGAAAACTGGCATCAACTTAAAGTCACTAAGCCTAAAACACGAATGCGAGAATATGTTGAAGCCATAAAACTAATGTGGCAATCCAACCCAACTAACTCTATAAGCTATGATGGTGATATCATTAACATACGGGATTACCGAAGAATTATGGCTCCGCCGCACGCCCCTCTTCCAATATATCTTGCTGCAGTGCAGCCCGGCATGTTGCAACTAACTGGAGAGCTTGCAGACGGTCTATTAGCCAATCTCCTGAATACACCTAAATATTTTACTGACATTGTGCATCCGAATATTAAGAAAGGCCTCCAAAAATCAGGACGACAGATAAAAGATATAGAACTTTGTTCTTTAAAGGTGTGCTCAGTTGATAAAGATCGCGATAGAGCAAGGCGAAGAGCAAGACCGCCAATCGCATTTTATTCCAACCTTCCATATTTCGATCAAGTGCTGGATCCTGCTGGATTTACAAAAGAAAAACTAGCAATACGTGCAGCTATGGCAGAAAATAACATACCCAAGATGTTAGACCTGGTGACTGATGATATGATTGATGCTCTAGTATTAGCAGGAACACCGGATGAGGTTCGTAATAAACTTAAAGATTTTGAGGAGTTATTTGAAACCCTAATATTATATTGCCCAATGCCCTGGCTTGACCCGCAGGAATCCAAAGACAACCATTCTACAATGATTGAAACATTTTCAAACTAAACTTGGTTCGCTTACAATTCCCACATGGAACTAGTTTTAATTCAAGCTTCAATAAAGCTAAGCCATCTTATCTCTTAAACTCTTTGTGACAGCCTCGTTCAATGTGCCGTCAGCACTTATCTCTACACCATAGACATCCCGAGCAGCTTTAAGAGACACCCACTTTTCTTTTACATCATTTAGAACTTTATCCACCTTACGCTCATGCGGGTGTCCGTATCCGCCTCCGCCGCACGAGTACGAGATGATTGTATGTCCCTCGGGTATGACCGCCTGCGCACACGCATCAAGTTGATGTAAATCGCCGTTAAGATCTCGATGGAACTGGTTTGCACAAGCTCCCGTACCACCACCCCGGGTACCTTCTGGCGCTGCATGATTTGCGTCACTCACATAGCCAACTTCCATGTCTCCCTCTGTAGGTCCGAATTCACAATACACCCCTTCACCACCACGTGTCCTCCCCGCGCCGCCTGAGTCAGTAATAAAATGCCTACCTGCTACGTGCATAGGAAAACGCATTTCGTTAAGTTCAATACTGTCCTGGTAGGAACCACCTGCATTGCCAAGGTGCCCAATTGAAATCCATGCGTCTACTTGAGGGCCAGCAGCACCACCACCCCATCCAAGAAATATTTGATTTACATAAGGACCGCCAGTTTTTTGGCTTGTTCCCGAGATGACCCCGATACTAGGGGGAATGATCGATCCTGTACTAGCCATACCAAAACCGTCCCCTAATTCTGCAATACCACGTTGCACAGAATTCCCAACACGATCCGAGACATTAGTTGTGGCGACGGAGCAACTAGTCGGGTGCAAAGGAATCCCAACTACGCAGTTTTCACGTAGGTGTATTTTTACTCTCCTCAAGGACCCAGCATTTGTGGGAACGTCTTCTTGAATAGAATTAAAAATACCCAAAAGTACAGTTGATTCAGTGCAAGCTTGGCTGACATTTAATCCGCAAGGCAAACAATCCGGATTATCCCGAAGATCTACTTCAATTTTGCCTTCTTCTGGCCGTATTTCTAGCTCCACCTTCACATCAATACCCTCTTCCGCTCCAGGAAATGGGTCATGGCGGCTATACGTTGTAATCTTTCCAGCCGGCATCTTCTTGATTGATGACAACATAAGTTGTTCAGAATAATCAAACCACTGATCGGCAAACTGTTCTAAGGTATCCCATCCAACTTCAGCTCCTAACGCCAACATTTCACGTTCACCAATACGTGCAGCTCCAAGAGCAGCAAGATAGTCGCCCCACCATTGGTCAGGCACTCGAATACGCATTTCGCACATGCGCACAATGTCTAAATTATCTTCGTAGTTTTCTTGGATTCTAACCGCAGGAAAAATAAGGGCACCCTCGTTGTAAACATCTTTTGCGCTACCATGATAAGTAGTCGGGATAGAATTTCCACAGTCTGCCTGATGTGCTTTTGCAACCATTGTAAACCGGTGCGTCCCCTCGTCATCCACGACGGGTACGAGATAAGTGTGGTCAGCTGGGTGCGAGCCACCGTGGTAGGGTGAATTGTGTAGAAAAGCATCACCCCGTTTCAACTTTGGGTGGTATTCCTGCATAGCTTCGCACATCATATCTGCTCCTCGAAGCACATGAATTGGCAAACTTTCCGATACATTTAAAAGTTGGTTATTAGATGTTACTAGGACGCAGGAAAAATCTCTTGCACTGTTAAGAACCCCGGACCGGCCTGTTCTAAGCAAAGTATTGGCCATTTTAGCACAAATGGACTGTATACGTTTATTTAAAATAGCCAGTTGGACGCCATCCAGTTTCTCTGCCCTTTGTATTTCTGATTTTGACATTACTTTACCCCCTTATCACTGGGATTAATTACAAGACTACCTGAAGAGCGCCGCTGCGCAGAAGCCCCTGGATCAATCACTACAGACGTAAAAGACGACTCTATAATGGCTGGTCCCAAAACATTTTCATCTTTGTTCATATCCTCAAAACGCAATACTTTTGCATTGACCATGCCAGTTTCAGAGAAATAGACCTCTCGACTACTTTGTTCGACCGTATGCCCCCCTCCCTTACGAACCTTCCAATCTACCCCGTCACGCAGACGGCAGCGGACATTGGCTCGCCAACCGACTATTTCAACTTCAGATTTCTTATCTGCAATTGCAAATATTTCTTCATGTGTTTTATGAAAATCATCCCGTAACTGATTGACTTCCTTTTGATTTTTTATTCTATTTCCACGAAGTGGAACTTCGATCTCCCAAATCTGACTTGGATATCGCGCCTCAGCCGTAAATTCTATAATCTGCTCTATGGAACCTTCTCCAGGCCCTTCAATGAATTTTTTACACTGTGATTCAAGGCTCTCTAACAGCTGATTAACCCGATCAATCTCAAAATCTGCCGTTTGTGTATACAACGTACCGCTGAACTCTGCTCGTAAATCTGACATGAGAGCTCCAGCCGCACTCAATGCCGCCGCAACATCGGGAATTATTGCACTTTCACAACCAAGACGCCTTGCAATTGCCGTAACATTCAAACCTGCCGCACCCCCTCCGCCAATTAAAACTGCGCCTCTCGGATCAATACCTTGATTAACTGTGATATCTTCTATGGCATGTACCATATTTTCTGTAGCCACGCTTAATATTGCTGCAGCTGCTTCGTATAATCCAAAACCAAGTTTATTTCCCACATGCCCTTCTATGGCTTTGGCAGCAGCATCCCGGTCCAGCGCCATAGCTCCACCAAGAAAAAAACCAGGATCTATCCAACCAAGAACTACTGACGCATCGGTAACAGTAGGTTCTGTACCACCTTTTCCATAACATACTGGACCGGGCACAGCCCCCGCACTTTGCGGACCTATATGCAACAGACCACCATCATCAACCCAAGCAATACTACCTCCTCCAGCACCAATACTTTTGACATCCACAGCTGGAAATCCCGTCATATGTCCGCGATACGGCTCTCCAATCCAGGTCTCCCGAGTCCAAGGAATGCGACCTCCACGAACTAAACTTACATCAAATGTGGTACCGCCCGTATCAGCAATTACCGCTGTATCAGCGCCACTATCTGCTCTCGCATAATTTCTTCCTGCCAACGGTGCCATTGCCGGGCCAGAATTAATTGAGTGAATAGGAGATTTTGCCATATCCGCAGCATCAATAGCACCGCCCTGAGTGGTTACCACCAATACACGTCCAGAAAAACCCGACTCTCGCAAACGGGTTTCCAATCCACCCATATATTTGCCCATTAAGGGCTTCAGCGATGCATCAATTGCAGCGGAAGACGCTCGCCGATACTCGCGAAGAGATGGATTGAGAGAGTGAGAAAGTGTGTAAGGAACATCAGGCAAATGCTGTTCCAATAGTTCGCCTACTCGTATTTCATGTGCCGAATTGACAATTGACCATAGAAGACAAACTGCCACAGCTTCCACTTGTTCAACCTTCAGTTGGTTGATTATGTTTAGTATAGCCTCCTCATCAAGCTTATCCCGCACTTGACCATCATAACTTATCCGTTCAGGCACTTCATATGTAAGAGACCGCGGAATATATGGTTGGGGGTATGGCACAGAAAAATTAAAGGGTTCAATTCGCCCACCTTCCCGCAAAACCAGAATATCCGGATGGCCTTTAGTTGCGAGGAATGCCGTCTTAGCTGTATTTCCAGTAATTATAGCATTGATCGCATGAGTGGTACCATGAATTAGCATATCACCCTTCTCCAACAACTCGGAAGAAGACAAGCCATAATCTGCCCCAGCAAGGGCAATAGTATCCAAAACTCCTGCTATAGGATCTGTCGGCGTAGTTGGCGCTTTGTACATTCGTACTTCACCGCTATCATCCTCAACTACCAAATCAGTAAAAGTGCCCCCTGTATCAACTGCAAATCGCATAAACTACCCCACATCCCTAACTATCTATTAATTATTATTCTATGTTAAGATTTTCAGTTCTTTGTTCGTCTATTTTCCTAAACAAAATTCTAATAAAGCAACTTTATTTTATTTGTAAAGCCAACCATTGCAAATCCTTGCCTGTTACAAGCGCCGCAAGCTATTCTTATTAAACGAAAGACCCTAAAGGAACAATCCGATGACAGAAAAAAGAATTTCAAAACACGGTGTTAATATGGATCTGAACAACGCCTATAAGCTTGCGGAGCAACGTTTTTCAGATGCCAATCCGAAAAGCTGGGATCAATACCAAGTATCCTGCATTAGTATGCCAGGCGGGAACACCCGTACTGGCATGTACTACGCGCCATACCCCTTATCAATGTCTCACGGCAAAGGAGCACATATATGGGATTTAGACGGGCACAATTATCTTGATTACGCGGGGGATTTTTCGGCAGGTCTGTTCGGGCACTCAAACTCTATTATACATGGGGAAATGGAAAAAGCTCTTCATAATGGCCTTACATTTGGCTCTACAAGCCCGCACGAAGCTCGTCTAGCAGCATTAATTTGCGAACGCTTGCCCTCCATCGAACAGTTAAGATTCTGCAATTCAGGCACGGAAGCAAACATAATGGCACTGGTAACTGCGAATGCCGTAACTCAAAAGAAAAAAATTATGGTCTTTGAAGGCGCTTATCACGGCGGCACCCTATCATTTCCATCAAACGGATCCCCAATTAACGTGCCATTTGAGTTTGTTATGGCTCCTTATAACGATAAAGAGAAAACAGCTGCCTTGTTAGAACAACATGGGGATACTCTCTCTGCAATATTAGTAGAAACTATGCAAGGTGCTGGCGGCTGCATACCAGGAACTCCAGATTTCTTATCTCTGTTAAGGAAAAAATCGTCAGAATATGGAGCCTTGCTTATTTTTGATGAAGTGATGACGTCCAGACTTGGTGCTAATGGGCGTCAAGGTGCTCTTGGAATTATTCCGGATATGACAACACTCGGCAAGTATGTAGGAGGAGGAATGACAGCAGGAGCCTTTGGAGGGCGAGCTGATATAATGGCACATTACGACCCGCGAAATTCCGAACATTTTGTTCATCATGGTACTTTTAACAACAATGTTATAAGCCTTGCTGGCGGAGCCGCCGGCCTAGGATCCATCTATACGCCTGACGTCGCTGAAAAGTTTACCAACAGTGGAGAGCAGTTCAGACAGCGGCTAAATGCTTTAGGTAAGGGTCGCAACCTACCTTTCCAAGCAACCGGTTATGGAACCTTGATGAATATACATTTCGTTGCCAACAAGATTAATAGCCAGAGAGATCTTGCAAAAAGAAACCTGGTTGCGCTTGACCTATTTCATCTCGATATGATTGAGGCTGGCATATACATTACGCGCCGAGGCTATATGGCCTTGAACCTTGCTTTAACCGACGAGAATCATAACTACTTTGTGGAACAGGTTGAAAAATTTTTGGATACCCACAAACTTCTACTCGAAGCCTGATGTAATTTAGAGTTTATCGAGACCTGAATATGTCTCCAAATTTGCATCTATACTAATTGCCTGACCCGATATATGCCGACCCTGATAAGAACAAAGATATAAGACAAGATCTGCAACTTCCTGCTCTTCTATACTTGTTCGCATAGAGATATTATTTAGCAATAATGCCTGTATTTCGTCTTCCGAGCGACCGGATGCCTTAGCCTTGTTCTCGATAACATCGCGGGCTCTTTTATTTGATACATAGCCAGGCAACACGGCATTCACATTTATTCCACTCGGACCCAATTCCATGGCCAGAGTATCTGTAAATCCGACTACAGCACGTTTGGCAGTTGCGTAAGGTAAACGTAAAGGGAAAGCAAGTCGGCCCGCAGTTGAAGATATATTTACAATTGTCCCCCTCCCCATATCGCGCATCATAGGGACCGCGGAGCGCACACAATAGAACTGTCCGTCAACATCGACAGCGATGGTACCTTGCCACTCTTGATCGCTAATATCCTCTACTTTTTTTGTCGGCCCGGCTATGCCGGCATTATTGATTAGAATATCCAGGCCATCCATTTCCAGTTTAGATTTTGACAAAAAATGTTTAACATCTGAAGAGCAGCTGACGTCCGCATAAAAGCCTTTTATGTCGGGTCGTAATTCAGCAAAGCTTTTCAAATGCCCCTTATCAATGTCGCAAATGCAAACGTCCGCACCATTCAGATAAAGTGTTTCTGCAATTACCTTTCCTATACCAGACGCCCCGGCTGTAACAACGGCCTTTCTACCGGTACAATTTACCTCCATAATGAAGCCTCCTGAATAACCTTTTTAAACTATTTAATGTATGCCAAACATTTTAAAAAGCTTTTTTCAGGTTAAGAATTTAGATATTAAGGCTTTCATACTTGGAACATAATTGAAATGGAAAGTATAGAATGACCAATTGTGACTTCCTTATCATCGGCGCAGGAATGGCGGGATCGTCTGCTGCGTATGAACTCGCCAAGCTTGGGTCTGTGGTAGTTATCGAGAGAGAAGATACGCCAGGATACCATACAACGGGAAGATCTGCAGCAGTCTTCCTTAATGCCTACGGTAATGAAACTGTGCGTGGAATAACTAACACAAGCCGAGCCTTCTTTGACTCACCGCCACAAGGTTTTACCGACGTCCCATTACTTGCTCCACTTGGCGCACTTTTTGTTGGACGTGAAGACCAAATAAGCGATGTGGAAAGACACTACCAAGACTGTCATCATTTAGTCCCTGACATGAGACTGATTGATAGTGTGGAAACTTGCAAACTTGTTCCCAGTCTTCGACCCGACTATATTGCAGGCGCTGTATTTGAACCTTCTGCAATGAGTATAGATGTAAACGCTCTCCATCAAGGTTATCTTCGCGGTCTAAAAAACCTCGGTGGAAAATTGTTAACTGAGTCGGAATTAATAGCTTTAGATAGAAAAAAGAATGTTTGGGAGGCCAGAACTAAATCTGATATTTTCTCAGCGCCTATTATAATTAACGCGGCTGGTGCATGGTGTGACGCAGTTGGAAATATCGCTGGAGCAAGGCCAATTGGGCTTATCCCAAAGCGTCGGACAGCATTTATATTTGATCCTCCCCCAAACATAGAAATCGGTAATTGGCCGTTAATCGCTGACATCAATGAAGAATTTTATATCAAACCTGATGCGGGTCGTCTGCTCGGGTCACCGGCCGACGAAACACCAGTACCTCCACAGGATATTCAGCCAGAAGAGCTAGATATCGCTATTGCTGTAGAACGAATTCAAACTGCCACAAATCTGAAAATTTCTAAAATTATTAATAAGTGGGCTGGTTTAAGAAGTTTTGTTGAGGACAAAACTTTAGTGGCAGGCTTTGATCCAGAAGTGGAAGGATTCTTTTGGCTTGCTGGTCAAGGAGGTTATGGCATCCAGACGGCACCCGCAATGGCATCTATTACGGCGGCGCTGGCAACCGGTCGGGGGCTCCCGCACTCACTATGTAAGCGCGGTGTTAAGCTTGAAGACCTTGACCCAATCCGGCTTCGTTAATCTACAGATTCAGGCTCTAGCATTTCTGTAATTTGACCATCTCGGAGTGTGTAAAAAAAACAATGTCTTCGTAATGTGTGACATGCCGGTCCTATTTGAGAAACCTTTAGGAGCAAGGTATCCTTATCACAGTCGTAACTGAATTCAACGAGGTGCTGTTCGTTTCCAGAGGTCTCGCCTTTGCGCCATAGAGTTTTACGAGAACGGGACCAGTAACAAACATGGCCATTTTGAAGTGTTTCCCGGATCGCATCAGCATTCATATAAGCAAGCATTAATACTTCACCCGTTTCACTGTTTTGGGCTATAGCGGGTATCAACCCCTGTTCGTTAAAATTGAGGCTAGAAATTATATTTTCTATAACATCTGATTTAACAGTCATAATAATTTTACCGGCCTAAACCTCACTGGCTTTTTTTTGAATCGCCATTTGTTTGTATTTATTAAATAAAGTCGCTCCTAACAAACTAAGTATAAATAATGACAAAGCAGCGGCTATTATTGAAGGACCAGCCGGCGTATCGATTTCCATTGACCCAAACAAGCCCCCTATAACCGCTATACACCCTACTATACTGGCAAACACTGCCATTTGCTCGGGAGAATTAGAAATACGCCGAGCCGTTGCTGCGGGAATTACCAGCATCGATGCTATTAAAAGTACGCCGACCATTTTCATTGCTATAGCTACTGAAGCGGCAATTATTAACATAAATACCACACTTGCCAACGTTGCGGGAGCACCTTCCGCGCGGGTGAGTTCTTCATCTATTGCAACTGATAATAATGTTTTCCAAAAAAAAGCGATTACCGCTATTATTGAAGCCCCAATAAGGTATATCCACATTATATCTGAATGGCTAATAGTCAATATGTCGCCAAATAAATAGGACATTAAATCCAATTGCGCTCCCTCTAAGAAGGTTACTGATATAAGTCCCAGAGCTAAAGAACCGTGGGCCAATATAACCAGAAGCGAGTCACTACCTATACGGCGCTGACGACGGGAAATTAAAAACAACATTACCAAGGTTATACAAACAGCAATAGTACCCAAAGTAAGGTCAAAACCCAGCGCTAATCCCAAAGCTATGCCTAAGAGTGCCGCATGAGATAATGAATCTCCTAGATAAGCCAGCCGCTTCCAAACAATTAAACAACCGACAGGTCCAGCGAGCAAAGCAACGCCAACTCCGCCTATAAGTGCCCGGGAAAAAAAATCGTCAAGCACCATCATACCCTAAGCGTCATAGTTTTTATTTGTTCGGCCATCCGAGGATTCAATTGGTAAAACTTCCCCAGCAAGACCATGGCTGTGCTGGTGTTTATGTTGATATAATGCGAAGCTTTTAGCAGCATTAGGCCCAAACAGTGCCAAGTACTCAGGGTGTTCACTAACTGAATGCGGTTCACCAGAACAACAAACATGACCATTTAAGCAAAGTACCCGGTCTGTTGAGCTCATAACCATATGAAGATCATGGCTGATGACCAAAACACCACAGCCTCTGGTATCCCGTAGTTGTTCAATTAAACCATACATATCAATTTGCCCCTGAAAATCAACTTGTTGAGCAGGCTCATCTAGAATAAGAAGATCAGGATTTCTTAGGAGTGCCCTTGCCATAAGAACTCTTTGAAATTCCCCGCCAGAAACACTATTTACTTCTATTTTACGTAGGTGCCGAACGCCAACTTCACTTAATATATAATCAATTTGTTCTTTATTTGCCTTTCCCGCCATTTTTACAAAACGCTCAACTGTAAGAGGGAGTAGCGAACTAATGTTAAGATTCTGCGGCATGTAACCAATCACTATATTAGGCGCCCTTACAATATCACCGCTATGGACGCGAACGAGGCCAAGAACGGCCTTCACCAAAGTGCTTTTTCCGGCGCCATTCGGGCCTATGACACTAACAATTTCCTTCGTAGAAATTTCGAAAGAAACTTTGGAGAGAACCTGACGTTGCCTACGCATTACATTTATGTCTCTGCCGGAAACTAAAATAGACATTTTATTATTTAATATACTGGATTTTAATTCGTGCATTGCTGACACCGGCCGTGCAACTCTACCATTTGCCTTTGAATTACAAAGCCGGTCTTGCGTGCTTGCTTGTCAAGCACCATGGAAAGTTCCTGCCCCGCAATTTCACTGACCTCGCCGCACGCCTCACAAATATAAAATTGAGCATTATGTTCCTTACCCGCTCCACTACAGCCAATATAAGCATTGAGACTATCCACTTTATGAACCAGTCCGTGCGTCATAAGAAAATCTAGAGCCCGATATATTGTAGGTGGCCGTACCCGCTTGTCACCCTCACTTAACTGGTCCAATAACTGATAAG
>Ga0310344_10000356_pt1 | contig 36397 bp, 32 predicted proteins | sample HC15DNA20200_MG_FD_203801 | JGI IMG/M metagenome (GOLD analysis project Ga0310344, IMG submission 203801) | Marine microbial communities from station ALOHA, North Pacific Subtropical Gyre - HC15-DNA-20-200_MG | ecosystem: Environmental > Aquatic > Marine > Oceanic | place: Pacific Ocean: North...
TGTTGAGGGCCTTGATATATCGTCGACAGGTGATTACCTGCTGATTGGTAAGATTCAGCTGAAACCGTGATTAGTTGAGAAGTTTAATTTTGTAGCGAGCCCATACAGCGGCTCCCAATATCCCTACTTGTTCCCCTAGCGACCATGGTTCAAGCTTTACTTTTTCACGAAATCCTGGCATTGCATAAGTATTCACATATTGTCTCAACGGTTTGAATAGTTGATCGCCTATAGATGTAATCCCGCCTCCAATGATCACCAGTTCTGGATCTAATACATGTACAAAACTAACAATTCCTGCTCCCAATCCAGCTAGGGAACGATTCCAAGTCTGTTTGGCCAAATAGTCATTGTTTTTGTAGGCAGTTACTACATCAAGTCCGGTCAATGCTCTATTTTTGCTGTAAGGCTCCATCAAAGATGATGTCATGCCATTTTGGAGTTGCTCTTCCGCGTATCGAGCCATCCAATCCCCAGAAGATTGCCCTTCTACGGTGCCTATATTGCCGCTACTATAAATTCTGTCATTAAGATCTACAGTCATCTGCCCGATTTCACCTGCATTACCTCCCGACCCTTCCAGCAGCTTGCCATTAGATATTATTCCCCCTCCAATACCTGTGCTGACTGTCATGTAGACCATGTTGTCAATACCCTGGCCAATTCCATATGAATGTTCGGCGAGAGCTGCCAAATTCGCGTCATTGCCCAAATACACGGGCATCCCGAAGGTGTCCGATAATGGCTCGGCGATTGGAGTGTTTTCTAGATCTGAAATGTTTGGAGCTTTTAATATGATGCCTCTGTCTGAATCCAGAGGGCCCGGGGCTGCTAGGCCTATGGCGCTAACGTTGATCTGATCGGATGTTGCTAGCGTCTTAGTTATGCTTGTTATCAAAGCATCGAGTACATCAACACCCCCGGTTTTTGGAGTTGCCTCAAAATTCTGTCCGTGGATCGCACCGTCGACCGTAACTACAGCAGAGCGAATACGCGTTCCACCGAAATCGACAGCTAATATTGCTTGTGACTTGTCTTCCACATTACTTGACCGTGTTTTGATAACCAATATTCATACATATGCCAGATTAATTAAGCTGGTGGTTTTTTGCATAAAGTGCGATCGTTGCTCCGACCAGACCTAGGGGCACACCCAATGCTAACACTATGCGCATGTTGGACAATTCAGCTATTGGTCCGCCAGCTGGCGGTACTGTGGCGGCTGCGATTGATGCAACGATCATCATTGCTGAAGTGATTGTTCCGGCTAAGTTGCGGTTGTCAGAAACTGCCAGAGATATGACTATTGGGAAAACACCGCCGATTAGTATTCCAGCAACAATGATTCCAATTAGTGCTGTGACGGCAGTAGCTGATATTGATATGGCCAAACAGGCTAACCCTCCTCCGCACATACACAATGAAAGCAAATAGTAGTTATCGGATCTTTTTGCGGCATAACCCATGATTAGCCTTCCTAACCCGGATCCCAACCAGAAGAATGACACCGACCACGCCGAAATGTCTCGCGATGAATTAAATGTCATTTCCATGAAACTGGGTAGCCACAAAGACAAATTTAACTCCAGCCCTATATATAATGCGAGGATTATGGAAAGTGAAAATAGTCTAGGGCGGAACAAGATTTTAGAAATTTCCCTGATAGGAATTGGTGTCGGATTCGCGCCTATGGAAGGGGTTGGTGCCCAGATGAATAATGGTGCAATGATTGCTGCACACAGAGCTAGCAACGTATACACTAGGCGCCAATTGGCGGCAGATTCTAGCAGCAAACCAGTGAGGATTGGCCCCAACACCGCGCCCGCAGCGAAACCGGCTTGAGTGTAATTCATGGTAGATGAGGAATTGTCGCCTGATATATCTACGATTAATGCGCACAGCGGTGCATCTAGCAGTCCGAATCCGAGGCTCATGATTGCTGAACCTAGGATAGCTTGAGGCCAGCTGGGGGCCGAAGCTAGCGTTAGGGATCCGAGTGCCATAATTAACAGGCCAGCAATGACGAAAAGCTTTCTTCCATGCATGTCGGACATTCTCCCACTAATTAAGGATGCTGCCATGTATGCGGGCGGCCCGACGAGTAATATCAAGCCAGTTTCACCCATTGCCAAATCGAAAGATTCACGGATCGGTTGGATTGTTGGCCCAAGAACTGTGATCGCAATACCAAATCCGAACCAGGCACAAGTTATGGCTGCCAATGTGAACCTGTATTCTTTGGTCATCGATAAGTACGGCTTAGGTAATTACACACTAGTTTTAGTTTGAGGATGAGCCTGATTAATTTGCTAATACGCCAGAGGCATCAAAAGGTATAGGCAGAGGGTTACCAGTTGCTGTGGCTAATCCAGCTGTTGTCAATTCTTCGGCTACGTTTTCAGTGGCCCAGAATTCTGAAAGTTCCATAGTGTTTTTGATGCGTACTATTCTTGGGTTATTTTTCGACAATCTTGATGCTATTTCTATGGACTTCTCAATGCACTCTTGTTCCGAACCTAGAACAACGGGCGTTTTCACAGCATCTGGTACTAGTGCAGTCAGGCCGTTTACATACGTATCGTGCCAGTTAGTTTGTTCTACAAATTGCTTAGTGGTGAATGTAGCGTTTCCTATCCCGGATGCATTTCCATGAGACACATCAGTTAATCGCAGAACGGTAATCAATTCATACATAGGTATTTTGGGTCCACCTATTCGGCGCCATTTACCGATTATATTAGTGTCCATTCCTGCACCCGATATATTCTTACCCATCTCATCAACGATCAAAAGATGCAAATGGTCCGTGGGTATTCTTGGGAATAAGTCCTTTGCTTTCTTCAGTAGTGATTTGTCTGACTCAATGTAGTTCTCTGGGGTCGGAACTTCTACATATGCACAACGATCATAAGCATTTTCCACCAGTCCTACGCCACACAAAATCTTTCCACTTGCAAGCATTACACGGGACGCTGCCTCAACTTGGGTTTCTATGCCTCCTTCATGAACTCTTTCTGCTCCACTTCTTTTGCCAAGCCCTATCGATAAAATCTTGCACAAACCACTTTGAATATCACCGCTCATACCAGTATGTAGCTTTACTCTTCCGATCGGTATTATGTGGTCTGCGTCATAGGCATTGGAATCGATATGCACTTCTGTGCCTTCGGGTGTTTCACCGAGTACAACGGTGTCCATCGTAGCCCTGATTTCTGCTCCTACCTCATCGGGGGTGATTCCGTAGTCAAGTAGGACGTCTCTCTGTCCTTCTGCAGTTCCCCCTCCATGGCTTCCCATTGCAGGGACGATGAACGGTTCCAAACCTTCTTCCTTCAAAGTTTTGATTACCGTTTTTACTACTCTCTGAATAGGTGACACACCCCTGCTGCCTACTCCAATGGCTACAGTGCCACCTTTTTTAGGTGGGTTTTTTAAGAGAGAAGCTCTCAACTTATTGGAGAGCTCTGCCTCCAAATTATCAATTTCAGTGCTGTCGAATTGCTGATGCATAGGAACTAGCAGGGGTAATTTCACTCGGTGTCTCCCACAAGATGTGTATATTCTGTCTGATATTACTTGAAATAGGTCAAATTCTATCCCTGCATGCTAACAAAATATATGTGGAGTTAGACAATATCGCTGATCTATCTACGATACAGTTGTAAAATGGGGAATTAAATGGTGGCATTACGAGACATGGATGAGCCTCCGTTCGGGTTCCAGTATTGTCGGTATTGTGGCGGCAAGACTGAACTGGTTACGGATGTTTCACCGCACCTAATATGCACAAGTTGCGACAAATCTGATTACTTTAATTCCAAGCCGTGTGCTGAGGCTCTTGTTGTCAGGCAGAGAGAAATATTACTTGTCAAAAGGACGATAGAACCCTACCACGGGTATTGGGATATCCCAGGAGGATTTCTAGAACTTACTGAACATCCGGAGAGTGGTGCCCTTCGAGAGGTGCGTGAAGAGGTGGGAATTGATATCAACATCTACTGTTTATTGGGCGTGTTTCTTGATCAATATGATTCTGGTGAAATGATCTACACCCTAACGCATTCGTATTTGGCTGAGCCGGTCGGGGAGCCTCGACCGCTTTCCGAAGTCGATGCAGTAGGATTCTTTAGCCAAGAAGTTCTTCCTGACAAAATTGCTTTTTCTCACGCTCGGGAAGTAATTGATATGGCTTTTAAAACTTACGATGAGCTGAATCGGTTGGAGGATCGCTAACGATCTTTAGATCCATCCTATGCGGTCCGGCCCCCAATCTGTTTCTAGCACCGTATCGTCAAACAAGAGTGTCATGTAATGATGTACGATGGCCTGGTGGCTCGAATCTCCCCACAGGTTTATGTGTTCCCAAGGATCGTTTTCTAGGTCGTATAGTTCTCCTAACCCATTGTGGCCATGATAGAGAACAAGTTTCCATTTCTTGTCCGCTATCATTGAAGCGTGAGTAGCGTTATCGAGCTCGACAGCATCACGATATTCGCAGCGAACAAAGTCGCGAAAACTGTCAGGATCTGCCTTGCCGTTTAAGATTGGCCATAACGATCGGCCGTGCATTTTATCTGGTATGTCTAGTCCTGCTGATTCAAGCAGGGTCGGGGCTATATCAGTAAGTTCAACTAGCGCATCACTACGCAAGCCTGCACGTATGTGTCCAGGCCATACAAAGATTAAAGGGACACGGGCCATGCCTTCCATGAAGCGACACCCTTTTTCTACCAGACCATGATCACCCAGAGATTCACCATGATCGCTGGTGAAGATGATCAAGGTATCTTCGAGCTGATTTCTTTCGTCTAGAGCACGCAATAGTCTGCCGAGTTCATCGTCGACCAACTCGATCATCGCAAAATAGTCGGCCTGGATTTTCTTGGCGTTGAAATCATCAGGGTTACGCGGCGGATTCTGAAAGTCCACTCCAGAGTTGTGGATCTTTTGCTGTATTTCTAAGTCACCGATCTCAAAGTGTGGTCCTGGCATCTCATTTGTGTCGAAGCGATCGGCATAACTTTTGGGTGGGTTGAAGGGGGGGTGGGGATAATAAGGGTTAACATTTAGCATCCAAGGGCCACTTCTGGGTTGGTCTAGAAATTCTATGCAGGCATCGGTGGCCCAAGTTGTCTGATGGTACTCTGCGGGCACGTTATCTGGGCTTTCTAGCATGGATGTCAGATCTTGACCCTGTTGTTCCAGCCAATCTACATACGCGTGTCCCTCTTCCCAATCATCCCTTGGCGCGTGACTGTAGGCGAAAAATCTGTATCCGTCATTGCCTCGCTGTTCTACTCCTGCTTGAGCCGAAGCAAGATGAAGTTTCCCTACAAGTCCACAATCGTATCCTGCATTGGCTAACAGAGCAGAAACCATGGGGTAATCTTGTGGCATATATTCGACCCCATTCCCGTTAGTTCTAACAGTGCTGGCATACATACCGGTCATAAAGCTGGCCCGACTTGGGGTACATATTGGACTTTGGCAGTAAGCACGTGTGAATGCAGCACCTGTGTTTACCAGGTTATCAACAGTGTCGGTATGAAGGTGATTCCAGCCCAATGCGGCGATGGTGTCGAAACGCTGTTGATCTGTGCAATACCAAAGGATATTTGGTCTAGTATTAGCCATCGGTGCTCCTTGATTTAAAATCTATTGTAGGGTGTACGGATTGTAGTCCAATAGATGTATGGAATCTATTGAGGATGACGGTTTGGAGCACAGCATCAAAAATTCGGTCTGGAAATCATGCGCAGCTGAGCGGGATAAGCGTGAAGTGATTATGGACGTAATGAGTTAGAAGGAATGTACTTAAATAAATCTGATTCAATAACTGCCATTGGGTTATGGGTGCTCTTGATGGGGGTTCTATCTGGTTGCGTAGGCATGTGTGTGTCTAGCTTGGCTTACGGTAGAGCCCATCCTTTTCAAGCAACTAATGAATGGGTGGTTTTAGGGGTTTCGACAGGCTGCGCCGTATTACTAATATACTTAGTCGTAAGTGCCCTGATTTTTCGTATTCGCCGTTGCTCGCTAGGCCTCGGCCTAGCCCTTGCATCACGTCCTTTATATCCTTTGTTTTTGGCAATTCCATTTACAGTTTTTCTGTACGCTTCTGATGAATTCAACCATTGGGTTATTAGTACACGAGAGTCATTTTGGATTTGGTTGGTGCCTGGATCTATATTCGTTCTATGGACGATTATTACAATTCTCTGGCATTTGGATGCCGTTGATCCATCGCTTCGAAGTCGTTCTGAATGGACAAAATCTCTACAAGGTTCCTTTGATAACTCGCTCGGTCTATGTCTAATCCAATTTTTGGCCTTAAGGATTCCTGTGTTATTACTTTTAACCCCTCATGGTTTATTTGAGCGAGGCACTGATTTTGGTGCGTATGAGCAGAGGGCTCGGCTAGGGGATCAGGGTCTGTATCCCATAATTGACTACTGGGTAGAGTACCCCCCGCTGTTCCCGTGGATTGCCTCTCTGGCCAGGAGCATGAGTAATGTTTTAGGAGGTGGATATGAAAGATTTGACATTACATTAGGTGCTTGTATTTTGTTGTTTGATGTGGGCGTACTTGTACTAATTTATCTCATATCTATGCGTATTCACTCGCGCTCTGTTGCGTATCAAATAGCGACGTTTTACACCCTATTGTTCCTTCCATTGTATATAGCCCGTCGTCATTTTGAGGCTATACCGATGTTCTTTATGTTGCTAGGAATTTATTGGGCTTTGAGTAACCGTTTGCGTAGTGCAGCAGCAGCATTAGGTATAGGGTTTACTGCCAAGGTGTTTCCTGCGTTACTGATTCTGGTTCTTTTAAATCGGGCTGGTTGGCGTAGATTGTTGTCTGTGTTTACTGGGTTTGCTTTGCCAGTATTAGTGGTGGTGTTACCGTTTTATGTCATATCCCGTGAGTTTTTGGTTGCGTCGTTTAGGAACATGATAGAGCGCCCTGCTTGGGAGAGCCTGTGGGCTTTGATTGGGGGATATAGCTCATATGGGTGGGTGCATCGATATAGGCTTGACCCTGGTACTGCCACTGAATTTTCGCAAGGTGCAGTCATATCTCTGGGATATATGTCATTATTGACCCTAGGCTTTTTGATAGCGTTAGCTCTCATCTTCTTTGTGTCTAGGCATTCTCGTTCTGAACAGTCTATTGTCCTAATCTCATTAACGATATTGTCCCTGTTTGCTATCTTTTTGAAGGGTTGGAGTCCTCAATTTGCCGTTTGGTTTGTCCCGCTTCTACTGCTAGCTTTTCCTGGCTCACGAGGACTCTGTCTCTCGTTACTGCTGACGTTTGTAAGCCTACTTGAATACCCTGCGTATTTTGTGCTTTGGTCTGAACATGATGTAGTACTCTGGATTATTGTGATTGCTAGGACAGTGTTTTTCAGCGTGGTTGCAATTGTGGCCTTAATGGAATTGAGATCAGAAACTAGTCCCAAGAGAGATGTAGCCTATGAGCAGTAGAGATCTGCTAAAGCTAATGCTGGGTTTGGTTGGATGGTCGAGCTTTGCTGCCACTGTGGGACTGGTGTCTTCGATAATGCATGGTCGAGTCTTTACGGGTACTGGTACAGATTGGATGTCTTCGGCAGTTATCACTCTTTTATTCATGATGATCATCATGTCTTTAGCTTGTTGGACAAGATACAGTCTTGGACACCGAATTTCGTTTCTAGCAGCAGGGTTGCCATTATTGTTTCTAGTCGACTCTTGGCCTGCACTACTGTCTATATACATCGACGATAGAGTGAATCACCTAATTGTCACGAATATGCTGTCGAAAAGTATTGGTGTCAATCCCGAGATTCATGTATATGTTTTAACCAAGTTCGTAATTCTAGCGCTCGTGTGGGGTATATGGCCGTTATGGGCAAGGCGTGGCGCCAATAGTGTAAATTTTAGTTTGCCCGCTATTGGCTTAACTACCAAATCGGTGCCTGTGCTCATTATTGCAGTGGTAGGCACGATGTATTTGAGGATTAATATTCTTGAGCCTCTTCAGCATCTTGTTCCATCAGACCTACGGGTGAATTTTCTTGGCGCTTTGGCAATAAGGGAAGGGCTAAATCCATATGACAATTTGGTGGCTTTAAATCTCGCGCGGAATGAGGCGATGCCGTACAGTGGAACTGAGACTTGGAATACTGTGACTAATCCACCGACGGCGATGCCGTTCTTTGCGCTTCTAACGTATACGCCAGTGCAAGTCAGCACAGTATTGTTTTTGGGGTTGAATAATCTATTATTGATCGGATTGTTCTGGATCCTGCACCGCATGTTGAAACCAGCAGTATTGTTGTGGTGGGTGCTTGCCACACTTACTATCGTAGTAGCCTATCAGCCATTGACTGCGGCTATGAGCCTGGGTCAAGTAGACATAATCATTGCGTTTCTTCTGCTGGTTTCAGCATATGGCATCTACGTTCGTAAATTAGGATTGGCTGGCTTTGTGGTAGGAATTGCTGCTGCCTTGAAGATTTCGCCGGGGCTAATAGTGTTGTATTTTGTGTGGCGTGGATACTGGCGGGCCGTGGCTGGCATGGCTTTTTCTGGCGCTCTGATGATTGCAATTTCGTTTTGGATGGTCGGATTGGACACATGGACCTACTATGTGACTGAGCGTTTGCCTGACTTGCTGTCTGGTACGGGACTATGGCAGAACTTATCGGTGTTAGGTCTAATTAATCGTTCAGCTATTGGAACTAATGTTGCGATCGAGTATTGGGGCTTGCTCCCAAGTGTATCTTTGATCGCTATCTTAAATTACTTTGCGGTAGCTGCTATTTTGGCATCTATGGTACTGGTTTTGCGCACTCAACAGCCTCGTAAAGAACTGGTCATATTGGAGTTTGGTATTGTCATAGCAGCTTTACTTCTAGTTTCGGGCGTGTCTTGGCCTCACTATGCAGTATGGTTGCTGCCTGTCTTATCATATCTTGTCGAACCAAGGGTTTGGCCGAGTCTTACTAGTCAACGCACTGTAGTCTTAGCAAGTGTTGGTTTGGGTGTTGGGTTGTTGTGCATTCCGTTCCCGGAATATTCGAATACGATGTTACCCTTGTTTAAAAGTTCTGTGATAATGATGTCGTTGCGAGGACTAGGCTTGTTCTTTGTTTACATAGGATTGGCAGGGTTATATATGGCAACTCCGATCACGGAGCAATCTGAGCAATCTGACTGAAATTAGAATTACAGCTAAGCCAGAAAGGGGTCCGAATGGTCCGGGTGCGCGTTAAATTTACTTATCCAACTGATAAAATAACGGTTCCAGTTATAGACACTATGTCTAAGAGATTCAGCATTGTGAGTAATATCCGTCGTGCAAATGTGCAAGATCATAGTGGATGGGTGGTATTACAACTTGAAGGCGAAGAATCGGATATTAAAGCAGGGTTGGAGTGGGTAAGGGAACAAGGGGTGCATGTGGATCCCGTTGAGGGTGATAACGTTCATTAGGAATGTTCGGGATGTCATTTTTTAAGAAAGCAAGGCTTATCGGTGTTGCTTTTCTGTTGTGGAGTGTGCTGTTGGGATATTCCGATGGAGGGTTGCTTAGCAGCGATGTTGAATATCTATCCAAACAAGCAGATGGCAGTTCTATCTTGCCTGAACAAATGGTGTCTCCAGTTCCACAGGGTGGATCACTTAAAGACGACACCCATACGGAGATTTACGAATTTGCTGCTGGGCTTGGTGATAAAGATTCTTTTGGCATGGGTCTTTCGAGTGCAGAGTATAGAGGCAATATTCTCCAGCAATATTTTTCAAGAACGCGAATAGATTCTTTTGGCTATGACAGCAATGTTCCTTTTGATAGCAAACTTGTTGCGGAGTTGGGAGTTTACGTTACCAATGCGACTAATCAACATACAAGAACGGAATTTTTGCCGCTTTTAGATCCGCCCTCTGATGGATCACTTTTTTTTGAGTCTACTGGGCATACTTTGGCGGATCCATTCCGTCAGTTCTGGGTAAAAAATGGCGGTTCAAAGCTTCTAGGCGATCCTATTTCAGAACCAATCTATGATGAGCAACTGACCTACCAGTGGTTTTCGAAGGCGCGCATCGAAGTTAGTGAGAAACTTGATGGCTCTCTTCACGTTGTGTTAGCTGATTTGGGACTGGAATACAGCAATATAGACCAGGCTAAGCGGGACGATGTGGAAATGATCGATGATCGTCTAAGGCTAGAGGACCGTCTGGCAACTGAACTTGTTGTGCCTATACTCTATTACCATGAGGTTGCAGATACTGTTTCGTTTGAAAAGCAGTTGGCCGGTCTTCTGGATAGTGGTATGACCCCAATTCCTCTGGCGAGATTAGTAAGCGGGCTAGAACACAAAGTATCGGTGCCTCGAGACTCCTTTGTAGTTACTTTTGACGATGGCTTAGTGTCGCAATATAGAAACGCATTACCTGTGTTACTACGATTACGTGTACCTGCGACGTTTTTTGTGATGCCGGGATTCGATCGTCTGCAAGAGGGCTATATGAAGGAAAGTCAAGTTAAGCATTTAATCTCACTTGGAATGGATGTCGGTTCTCACACATTTAATCATGCAAATGTAACTAGTCTTGTGAATCCTGATATAGGAGCTGCACAACAAGAAGTTGATGGTTCTAGAAAGGCGCTAATCCTGTTAGGGGCGGGGGATCATTTTGCCTATCCATATGGGATGTGGGATCACTCTACCGAACAGATCGTAGTGGATTCTGGTTATAACGCGGCTGTTGTTACTCAGCCTAGAGTGACGCATAAAACAGATAGCCGATTCAAGTTGGGGAGGGTGCAAGCAAATGCATCCGGCCCGTCAGAGATTGTCCTGAAAAGGATCGCTGATATAAAACTTCACGATCAATCTACTTCAGGATATGCAAAGTAAATTTTTGGTGATCGTCCCTGTCATGGCTTAGCCGCGAAGCACGCTCCAAAAACGCCAGGGCCTACATGTACTCCGACAACCGCGCTTAACTGTCCTAAGTACCAATTGTCCACTTTATGTTGGGCAAGGATTTGCTCTTTTAAATGATTTGCACCTGACTCATTTTCGGTGTGGACGATGCCAACGTATTCTAGATCTTTCCCGGCAGTATGCTCTGCTATGTAATCCAGAATCATGGCTACAGCTTTTTTGGTAGACCGAGGCCTTCCCAGAGGCTCTATTACGCCGTCTTGGACGTGTAATACCGGCTTGAAACTTAATAAGGAGCCAAGTAATGCTTGCGCCCCACCTATTCTCCCACCTTTCTTCAAGTATTCGAGCGTTGCTACAGCGGAAGCAATTTTGGATCTTGCTATCAGGCTATTCAATCTATCTAGGATTTCGTCCTTTGTTGCCCCTTCTTGTGCCATTTGGGCTGCTACTACAGCCATATGACCGTGACCAAAAGCTGCAACTCTGCTATCTACCACCACAACTTCCGTGTTTAACTCTTGCGAATCGGCTGCAAGAGTTGCTGATTCGCAGGTTCCTGATAGTGCACCGGAAATATGCACCGAGATTATTGTATCGGCTTCTTCCAAATTCTTATATACCTCTAGAAACTCTCCTGGGCTAGGTTGTGATGTTGTTGGGTGTTCCGGGTCTATTTGAAGCCGATGATAAAATTCGGCACTGGTTATTTCTATACCTTCACGGAATGCGTCTGATCCAAATCGAAGAACGAGAGGGACAACTTCAATCTGCAAATCCTGGGCGAGCTTTGGGTCCAGTCCTGCGGTACTGTCAGTGACTATTTTTATTGTGGCCATGGTATTGTCATTCCTTCCTATAAGTGAGGCTTAGTCGATTTCATGCTAGACAAAATATTGTGGCAATTTAAACAAGTTTTAGTGGCTAGTATCATATTTGTTATTCTGATGTTATTGGGGTTGGTAGTGTTTTGGAAGGTGTTCTCGTGGATGTTGATAGCGGTTTTCTTAATGTTTACTCTAATGGCATTGGTAATACTTGCTGCATTTATTGTATATGTAGTTGTCCGTAGTAAGAATAGGTGATTAGGCCGATCTATTGTATTGCAGCAGAATAACTCTTTCCGATTTTCGTAATTTTGAACATTTGGATCTTGAGTTACCGAACGGGTCTGTTGGGATTCTCGGGCAAAATGCGCAGGGTAAGTCCAATTTACTCGAAGCATTTCTGGTGTTGTCTATAGGCAGAGGACGAAATAATAGATCATTAATTGAATTAGTACGATACGGTGGGCAGCGACTCGCTGAGTTTGCCCGAGTTCGGGGTAATGTTCATAGCAATGATAAGTCTCATATTATAGAAATGGTTTTTGCTCCAACAGAAAAAGACGATCGTCTTTCATCCCGAGCATCTCGTCGATTTAAGCTTAATGGTAAGCCGCAACGAATGTCCGATCTGCCGGGGTTTTTACAGACGGTGCACTTTGCGCCAGACGATGCTGATTTACTTACTGGATCACCTTCAATACGCAGGAGATTCATAGACGTTTCGTTGTCGCAGATGCGATCTGACTATATGCGAGCGTTAATCGATTATGGGCAGGTCTTGGGGCAACGTAATGCTTTGCTACGCAACCTGAGAGAATCGCGACGTAATGATAGTAATCAATTGGATTTTTGGGACGGGCAAATATCAAGCCTAGCCGAATTAATAATTAATGGAAGGATTGACTTTTTGACGAGGCTATCTGAAATAGCTTCGCAAGAATTTTCTGCGTTGGTGGGGAGAAATGATGATTTCCAAACTGGTTATTTTCAATCAAGACCAACAGGATACGAAAACCTTAGTGTTTCCGAACTTGTGGGCAGATTAAGACAGAAAGAGGTAGGCGCTGGAATGACTCTAGTCGGTCCTCATAGGGATGACGTGACATTGGAGCTGAATGGACGTCCTTTGTCTAGATTTGCGTCTCGTGGAGAACAAAGACTTGCTGTACTTTCTTTAAAATTGGCGTTGATGAAATTGATTGGAGCGTCTGGAAATTCACCTGTTATCTTACTTGACGATATATTTTCCGAGCTTGATCCAGAACACAGAGAATTGGTGGCAGATCGTATCCCTGAGGAATCGCAAGCGTTTGTGTCCGCAGCAGACGAAAGCCAATTCCCGAGTGCATTTTTACGAGAAGCCCGCATTTTAAAGGTGAGTAATGGTAATGCAATCTGGGCATGATCCAATTGAATCGGATCCTGAATTCGGAATATCGCGAGAGAAAACGCTTGATGAGTTAATTGTGGAGATCGAAGCGGACCCGTACGTCAGTACTGGCTTGCGCAGGGCAGAAATCCTCAATGTGTTTGACGATCTTGTGAGTTTGGTTTTGGAAGGGGTTGAGGGATGCTGTAGAGCGGCTGAGTTTCACGATGGTATTCTGGTGGTTGAAGTAATGGATAACGGGTGGGCTCAGAAAGTTAATATGGCGACTCCTGCAATCCTTGAAAGATTTAATGATCGTGAGCTTGAGGAGAGGCCGAGTTCTATCAGGGTTCGTCTCTCTCCTGGTCTATCAAAATAATTAGAGTTTAACAAGGGCCATTTGTCGTGAAGTCAAGCAGGATGTCTCATCGAGCAAATTGCTGACTGCTTTGTTCCTATCGAAATTGAAGGATTTGATCTATGCGGATTAGTGAGGTTAAAGCGGAGATATTACGCCATGATTTGGACGTAACGATTCGGGATGCACAAGTCTCTATCCCGTCCCGGATAATACTGTTGGTACGAGTGCGTACAGACGATGGAATCGAAGGGTATGGGGAGGCGGGCACTTTTGGTGGTGCTGAACACACGATTAAAACCATAATAGATACTCAGCTTGCACCTATATTGATTGGCGAAGACCCCACGCTGATTGAACGTCATTGGGCTCGCATGTATCAAGGGACAATTCAGCTCGGTAGACGGGGGGCCATGATCGCAGCTATAAGCGGTATAGATATCGCTCTTTGGGACATTTTAGGGAAAATTGCGGGTCTTCCTGTCTACAAATTGCTGGGTGGGCGTGCAAGCGTTGTGCCTTCATATGCGAGTGCAGGTTTCTATTCCGATGGGAAGGGGCTAGAAGGATTGAGCGATGAGTTTGCTGCAATATCTTCTAAAGGCTACAGGGCGGCAAAAATGAAGGTTGCAGGCGAAAACTTTGATGCTGATGTGGAACGGGTGCGAGTTGCTAGAGAAGCTTTGGGTCAGGGCTGTGGTTTGATGGTCGATTCAAATAATCAGCATTCTCCTAGAGAAGCTATAGCATTTGCTCACCAGATAGAAGAGTTTAATATTGCTTGGTTTGAAGAGCCTACGCGTACTGACGATTTAGATGGAATGGCGATGGTTCGCAATTCCATTTCTATTCCTGTGGCTGGCTATGAAACCGAGACGACCCGCCATGGATTTAGATTGCTTATAGAGTCTGGTTGTGTGGATATATTGCAACCGGATACTGTATGGGCAGGCGGGATTACTGAATGCCATCGTATTTCTGCTTTGGCCTCTACTTACCATTTACCCGTAGCTCCTCACAACTATGCGGGCGCGATTTCTGGGTTTTCGAATTTGCATGTGCTTGCTGCAGCTCCTACAGGACACTCATTTGAAATGGATCAAAACCCTAACCCTCTTCGGACCGACCTAACTGACTCGTGGCCTGAAATAGATGCTGAAAGCCAAGTCCATATTTCTGATCGTCCAGGGCTTGGGTTTTCTTTAAACGAAGATGTTGTAGAGCGCTATAGGGTGGATTGACAGCTACCTGCTTTTTAAGAGGAGATGTTATTCGCAAGCGCCGTTCTCTATAAGGACATTACGGGTTTTGATAGCTGAACCAATAGGGTCTGGTAAGGCCGGGTTGCTTTCCACGCCGAGAGGGCGTCTATATTGGACAGACTTTAATCTATCTAATATTCGGGTGATTAAATCATTGTCCATTATGCCATCTGTGAGGGCTAGATGGTCATCGTTAACACCGTCAGTATCATTAAAGTGAACGTATGCTAATTTGTCCCCGCAATAAGAGATTGCCTCTACAGGATCTTCTTCAATCAGCAAACAGTGTGCGAAATCAAGTAGTACATTCAAATTGTCCCGATTACAAGTTTCGAAGAAATCTAAGGTTTCATGCACAGAGCTAAGTCCTCGAGGTGGTGAGGGCTCTATACAGAAAACAATACCTAAGTCATCAGCCAGATCTGATAGCTCACAAGCTGCATCACGAAAACGTGACAAAGATTCTATCCCTGGGTTAGGAGCCCCTATATAAGCTACTTCGACATCGAGTGTGTGAGCTTCTTGTAAAGCGGATTTGGAATGAGCTAGAGCTTTTGCCCTAGCCTTGTCATTTTTGTCATCCAGCCTAGTGTTGTCAGGGAATAAATGCCCTGCTGCTAGACAACTAATCTGTGGCAAAGAGAGATGAGTTTTACTTGTGAAAACCCCTGGGTCCACATCTATAGTATCGAAGCCGGATTTTTGCAGTGTATACGCTGCGTTGATTTGTGCGGAGCTTATTCCCCAAGTACAACCTGCAATTTTCATATATTAGAAATTCCCTAAAGTGTATGAACAATATGGCTGTCAGACAGCAACAGCTACTGAGTCTATATAAATTAATGCGGCATTACTAAAGATATTTTCCTAAGTGTTCGGTTTTTGTATGGTATATTGTGAGCTTGCTGAATTGGTTTTATGGAATTTGAATATCAGTTTTTATGTATAAGTCTAATAAGAAGGATGTTGATCGTATTGTTGCTTTACGTAAGTCGATACTGGAAATAGAAAAACGTTGGGGGATTCGATCTTCCGGTAGGTCTTTCGGGGCAGAAAACCAAAACCATTCTTCTCTGGCTACCGGAATTTCCGACTTTGATAATGCTACTGGATTTGATGGTGTTCCTCGCGCTCGGTTAACCGAAATTATGGGAGGGCTATCTAGTGGAAAAATGACTTTAACCGTTCAGTTATTAAAGAATGTTACTGAGCGTGGGGGACTTGCTGCTTGTATAGATATGGCAAGCAGCCTTTATCCTCCGTCTTTAGAAACTGGTGGAGTGGATCTAGATAGATTACTTATGATTAGACCAATTGACTGTAAATCTGCTTTTCAATCTGCATTGATTTTGCTGGGAAGAGACGCTTTTGACTTAGTAGTAATAGTGATTGATCAGAATGTATCCAGGTCTTCATATCTTGCCCGTATAACAGCTTTGATTTCACATCAGCGGGCTGCTTGTGTGCTACTAACCAACCCTCGAACCTATCAAAATGCTAGCATACGACATTTTGCCTCACTACGTGTAGTCACCTCTCGCAGCGATTGGCTTTGGGCAGAAGGACCTCTAGGCCGCGTACTCAGGGGGGCTCGTTTGCAAATAGACATTATTAAGAGTCGTAGTTCTGTTCCAATTAGTAGTTCTATGGTTGATTTTACATTTCCTGGGAGTCAAATTTATGCCCTCAACAGGCAAAACACTGTGTGTATGGATGCCACGGTTTCGAACATCACTAGAAGCACTCAAGAATCCAAGGCTAAATCAGACACCATTCGTCATTTACTCCCGGCTTGACAAGCATAATTGTCTAATTGAGGTATCAGATCTTGCTGCAAATAGAGGGCTTTGCACTTTGATGCGTCTAAGAGATGCCCAGCTCAAGTGTCCAGAAGGGGTATTTATCGAAGAGGACCCTGATTTGTATAGTGAACACAAAGCTGAAGTTTTACATCAACTCAGTATGGTTTCATCTATCGTTGAAGACAATGATATTGAAACAACACTCATGGACATTACAGGCCTAGATGGACTCTATGGAAACGTACTTAATGTCTGTACTCACATTAGCGGTGTTTTGGCAAAGTATCACCCATATATAGGGGTTGCTAAAGGTAGTTTTGCTGCCAAAACAGCATCATACAATTGTAAGCCTCCCAACTGGATTGAAATAGTAAATTGTTCTGACTGCGAATATCTTTTCACAGAACATATCAGTATTCTTCCTCTTCCATCTCAAGTCGTTCAACAATTGATTTTGCTAGGGATTACTACAGTTGGGGAGTATGCACTACTTCCGATTAACTCGATTAGCGTTCGCTATGGGGCTGAAGGAGTGATTGCTCATCGTCTTGCACAAGGAATTGATTCTGGAGTATTGAGCCCCTTCAATAGCCCTCTTGTGTTTTCGGAAACAATTGCATTTGAATGGTGTCAAAATAATTTTGATGGAGTGATTTTTCATGTGCAAAAGTTAGCTAACCGAATTGAATTTCAATTGCAAAGCCAAGACCTTATGGCCCAACGAGTGTGCATGCGTGTGGATATTGATTTCGACTCTCCCTACGAAATAAGTTTTGATTTGCCTGAACCTTCTTCTCAGGCACGAACTTTTCTCGATGTTGTTCGATGGCATCTCAAAGCTAGATTTGAGAGAAGCTCATCTGAATGCACATCCGAATATCTGACAGATGGTGGAGTGAGAGAGATACGGTTATCAGTCGAAGAATTGATTCCGTTTGAAGGGCTAAGGGTGGAGATGCTGTCCAATGATCAATATTGTTTGCAAAATGCAAACCAATCGATTGGCAAATTACGCCTGCATCTTGGGGATGATGCTGTTTTTCGTACTAAAGCGCTTCCGGAAGAATCTAGGCTTGAAAATGCTTTTGAATATATTGATTCTTATTTCCCTGAATATGACAAACAAAACAAAAGAAAAGAAAAGGAATCTTTACTTATAGAGGGGCGAATGAGTACTGCTGAAGTTTTGACCCGTGGAGCTGGAGGGATATTGCGAATAATTGATCCGCCAGACAAGGCCGTGTTTCAAGAAGAAAAAAAACAGCACCTAGTTATCGATGGTGAAAAACACGAGATCCTACAGAAAATCGGTCCGCATCGCATTGAAAATCCATGGCTGGAAAACCCTGTGGCAAGAGATTATTTTCGATTTATTCTTAGTGGTGGAGTGGGTGCTTTGTTGTATTACGATCTTGTTTTAGATGTTTGGTATATACAAGGCATTGTGGATTGACAAATATGTATGCTGAATTACACGCACATACAAACTTCTCTTTTTTAGATGGAGCTTCCAGTCCGGAGCAGATGGCCCTTACAGCTGCTGAGGTAGGTCTGGCTGCTATAGGTATTACTGATCATGATGGGCTGTATGGTGCTGTCCGTTTTTCGATAGCTGCCCGCAACTGTGGTGTTAAACCGATTATAGGGATGGAAATAAACCTTGATAATGATGACCATCTGACTCTTTTGGCGAAAGACAGGCAGGGTTACAGGAACCTGTGTCGAATTTCTACAGAGGCACACAAGAGACAACCTAAAGCGGAGCCCTATCTTAGGTTTGAGTCATTAGCGAAATGGACCCAAGGATTGATTGGATTATCTGGGTGTCGCCAGGGGGCAATTCCTAAGGCTGTACTAAAACAGGATAAGCGTAATGTTGTGGAGATAGTTCAAGCCCACACTGAAATATTTGATAAAGGGTGTTTCTTTTTAGAGCTACAAAATCATTTGCAAGAAGATGATCTTCTCACCTGTAATGGTCTTATCGAAATTGCTAAGCACGTCGATTTACCGCTAGTCGCTACTAACAATGTTCACTACCACACACAATCTCGGCGCCGATTGCAAGATGTATTGGTTTGTATCAAGAATTCGTCAGTGATTAACCATGCTGGTCGCCTGCTTCGTCCCAATAATGAATACTATTTAAAGTCTCCGGAAAAAATGGAGAACCTCTTTTGTGATATTCCAGAAGCTTTAGAAAATACACTCAATATAGCCAATATGTGTGACTTTGAATTAGCACAACCGCTTGATTATGGTCTGCCAGGGGCATCGGTTCCTATAGGAAATAATGAATACACATATCTTGAGAAATTGACATGGGAAGGTGTGCAAACTCTTTATAGCGGTATCAATAGTGAGATAAGCGGCCGGGTAGTAACAGAACTCTCATATGTGCGTGAAAATTGTTTGGCTGGTTACTTTTTAACTGTTCGGGAAATTGTTAAATATTGTAAAGATCAAGATATTTTAGTTAATACTAGGGGGTCTGCTCCTGGTTCTATTCTGTGTTATGCCCTTGGCATATCTATGGTTGAGCCAATATCAGCTGGGTTATTGTTCGAGCGTTTTATGTCTAAAGGTCGTGGTAATCCTCCGGATATAGATCTTGATATAGAGCATCAGAAACGTGAGCGTGTTATTCAGCATATCTACAATTATTACGGTCGTGATCGGGCGGCAATGGTTGCAAATGTAATAAGTTTTCAAAAACGGTCTGCTATTCGAGATGTCGGTAAGGCTTTGGGTATTTCTGCCGATCAAATAGGGCTGATGTCCCAGTTGATGAAGCAACAGGATGAAGGAGTGACATTAAAGGATAATGAATGTATTAGATCCAATAGTATTCTGAATAATGCCGTCAGTATTAGTAGAGATATACAGGGATTTCCTCGCCACTTGGGAATTCACTCTGGGGGCATGATTATATCTTCGAGACCACTATGTGAAGTGGTTCCTATCGAACCTGCCCGGATGCTAGATAGAACAGTGGTTCAATGGGATAAAGATGATTGTGCTGATGTGGGGCTGATAAAGATAGACCTGCTAGGTCTTGGCATGATGACTGTGATTCGTAGAGCTTTTTGTTCGATCCAAGAACGCTATGGGGAACGGATAGAATTTGAGGGATTTACATTTGACGACCCCAATGTGTACAAAATGATTACTGCCGCCGACACACTGGGGGTATTTCAAATCGAATCACGAGCCCAAATATCGACATTGCCTAAAACTAGGCCTGCCTGTTTTTATGACTTAATTGTAGAAATTGCAATTATTAGACCGGGTCCCATGACAACGAAATTGCATCGCAGTTGGATTGAGCGACGTCTTGGGAGAGAAAAAATAGATTATTTAGACCCAAGATTGAAGCCGGTCCTCGAGCGTACGTTGGGAGTCCCGATATTCCAGGAGCAATGTATGCAGATGTCGATGATTGCGGCAGGATTCTCAGCAGCTAAAGCTGATGAATTACGCCGCGCTATGAGCCGTAAACGCTCTTTGCATAACATTCAGATTTTACGTAATGACCTGATGGAAGGAATGAAACGTAATGGAATATCCAACTCTAGGGCGCGAGATATATATGGGCAAATAGAAGGATATGCAGGGTATGGATTTCCGGAAGCTCATTCCTGTTCATTCGCATTGCTGGTATATGTTTCCGCCTGGTTGAAATATTACTATCCAGCGGAATTTCTATGTGCATTGTTGAACTCTCAACCCATGGGATTTTATAAGCCACACACTCTTATAGGTGATGCGCAACGACATGGAATAGAAGTTAGATCGATCGATATGAAAGTGAGCAGTTTTGAATGTGTAGTTGAAGCAGATGGAGCTGTTCGATTGGGATACTGTTACATAGAAGGTGTAGGAGAGTCGCATCGCGATATATTTGATCGTAAAGGTTATCAAGCTTGCGAATCGATTGACCAATTCTATTACCAAACAAAATTATCCAGAAATGTGCTAAAGGCACTGGCTACTGCAGGAGCTTTTGATTGTCTTGGTATCGACCGTCGTTCTGCGCTATGGCAGATACAGGCAATGAATTTGCAAGATAATATAGAAATGCGTGGTGTTATTCAGGGTTCTGAAGAAGACGTATCATTCCAACGGCCTACTAGAATGCAGCAGGCAAAGATGGATTTTGCTTCAATGGATTTATCTGTTTCTGTGAGGGGAATGGATTTATATCGTAGGCAGCTAAATGAGAGAGGGGTGATCACTGTTCAGGTGCTAAAGCAAATATCGGGTAATAGTCAGGGACAAAATGGTGATGTGTTTTTATCAAAGAATGGAAATATACGGTCTCGGCAGGAAGTGAAAGTGGCAGGAGTAATTATAAGTAGGCAGCGGCCCAAATCAGCAAACGGGTATGTGTTTCTAACATTAGAAGATGAAACAGGCCTTATAAATGTAATTGTCAAACCTAACATCGTTGAACGTTATATAAGATGTATAACTGATGAAGCTAGCGTGGAAATACATGGTGAATTAGAAAACGACAATGGGTCTATACATGTTTTGGCGCAACATATAAGTGCTATACAGACTAAATTTGAATATCCACAACCAAGAAACTGGTGCTAAAAATATTGCAATTACATCTAGATAAAAGCCTCCGTATGTCTAACTCTAAGGAGTTGGAGTGCCTTGCTAGTATCCGATGTCGTAGCTCAGCAGGCGTGCGTTTAGCAATGTAATGATGCCAATCACTAAGAAAAGCAAGAATGACATTGCTGCTGCAAATCCCATCTGCAGATTTGCGAACGCCTCCAAGTAGATCAGCATAACCACCGTCACAGTCGAATCCAGGGGGCCACCACAACTCACTTGGGCGTGAGGGCAGGCCATAATGAATACCTGAACAAAGACCTGCAGGGCTCCGATGAAATAGACGATCACGACGAAGAAGGTGGTAGGGGCGAGCAGGGGCAAAGTAATCCTGAATAATTGAGCACGTCTACCTGCCCCATCAATTTCCGCAGCCTCATAGAGGTGTGGAGGGATACCCTGTAATCCGGCAAGATAGATGACCATATTGAGACCCATGTTCTTCCACACGCTCATCAAGATGATTGCAAACAGAGCAGTTTCAGGTCCTCTCAGCCACTTGCTGCGCGGGAGCCCAACGGTTTCAAATATTGAGTTTAGTAATCCGAAGTTTGGTTCGTACATCCAGAGCCAGATCAAAGACACTGAAACGAAGGAACTTACTACTGGCATGTAGAACATGGCCCTGTAGAAATAAATCATCCGTATTTGACGGTTAATCAACACGGCTAACAGTAGAGAAGTTATGACTCCGCTTGGCACAGTTCCAAAAGCAAACACCACAGTATTTCTAACGGCAGGAGCAAACCTGGGTTCTGCAGTAAACAGGTTCACATAGTTTTTCATGCCTATCCAGCGAGGCTCCTGCATCAAGTCATAGTTAGTAAAGCTGTAGTAGAGAGTTCCTACGATTGGGAATACTACGAATATCAGGATGAAGATGATTGAAGGCAGAACAAAGGCATAAGCAGAGAATCCACCACGATTAGTTATACCTAATCGCTTACGCCATTTCACGGAGTTTTGCAGCTGGTTAGCCGACACTCACGTCCCCCATATGAAGATAACTAGTTCCAGTTGAGCTCAGTAATTGTACAGCATTGTATTAAAAGGTAAATTCATGAGGAGCTTGTCTAAGTTATCTAGTATCCGATGTCGTAGCTCAGCAGGCGTGCGTTTACTAATGTAATGATACCGATAACGATGAAGAGTAAGAATGACATTGCAGAAGCAAAGCCCATATTCAGGAAGGCAAAGGCTTCGAGATATATGAGTATTACAACAGTTACAGTTGCATCTACTGGTCCTCCACAACCTGATGTGTTAATGCTCGAGCACGACATAATGTATACCTGAACAAAGACCTGCAGGGCACCGATGAAATAGACGATTACGACGAAGAAGGTGGTAGGGGCGAGCAGAGGTAAAGTAATCTTGAATAATTGAGCGCGCCTACCTGCCCCATCAATTTCCGCAGCCTCATAGAGGTGTGGAGGGATACCCTGTAATCCGGCAAGATAGATGACCATATTGAGGCCCATGTTCTTCCACACGCTCATCAAGATGATTGCAAACAGAGCAGTTTCAGGTCCTTTCAGCCACTTGCTGCGCGGGAGCCCTAAAACATCGAATGTTGAGTTAATCAACCCAAAGTTTGGTTCGTACATCCATAACCAGATCAAAGTAACTGAAACGAAGGAACTTACTACTGGCATGTAGAACATGGCCCTGTAGAAATAAATCATCCGTATTTGACGGTTAATCAACACGGCTAACAGTAGAGAAGTTATGACTCCGCTTGGCACAGTTCCAAAAGCAAACAGTAAAGTGTTTCTAACAGCAGCCCCAAATCTTGGTTCTGCAGTAAACAGGTCCACATAGTTTTTCATGCCTACCCATCGTGGTTCTTTCAGCAGATCATATGAGGTAAAGCTGTAGTAGAGAGTTGCTACGATTGGAGTTATGACGAATATCAGGATGAAGATGATTGAAGGCAGAACAAAGGCATAGGCAGAGAATCCACCACGATTACTTACACCTAATCGCTTACGCCATTTGATCGCAATTGACTCTTGTCCGACAGCCATTCAGATCTCCACATGAAGTGCTTGAAGCTTACCTAAGTTATCTAATATCCAATATCGTATCGAAGCAGGCGTGCATTGATCACTGTAATTATGCCAATAACTACAAACAATAAGAACGATAGCGCCGAGGCGAATCCCATCTTGAGTGCGCCGAAGGCTTTGACATAAATCAGCAATACCATTGTCCAGGTAGAATCCAGTGGCCCTCCACAGGCTCCTAAGGCTGATCCAGGTGCGCAACCAGTCATAATGAATGACTGAACAAACACTTGTAGGGCACCGATGAAGTAGACGATTACGACAAAGAAAGTTGTGGGGGCTAGTAGAGGCAAAGTGATCCTGAATAATTGAGCACGCCTACCAGCCCCATCAATTTCTGCAGCTTCATAGAGGTGTGGCGGGATACCTTGTAGTCCCGCTAGATAGATGACCATATTGAGACCCATGTTCTTCCACACGCTCATCAAGATGATTGCAAACATAGCTGTTTCAGGCCCTCTCAGCCACTTGCTGCGTGGAAGCCCCAAAGCCTCGAAAACTTCATTCAACAGTCCGAATTGAGGCTCATAAAGCCATAGAAAGATCAGAGATACCGAAACGAAGGAGCTTACGACTGGCATGTAGAAGAACGCCCTAAAAAAGTAGATCATCCTTATCTGGCGATTGATTAAGACTGCCAGTAGAAGAGAGGTAACAACTCCACTTGGCACAGTGCCGAAAGCGAAGATGACAGTGTTACGGACTGCAGGGGCGAAACGGGGTTCCCCGAGCAGATGGCTGTAATTTTGCAATCCTACCCAACGCGGTTCCCGCATCAGGTCATATGCAGTAAAGCTGTAGTACAGCGTGCCTATAATTGGCAATAAGACGAATATCAGGATGAAGATGATTGAAGGCAGAACAAAGGCATAGGCGGTAAAACCACCACGATTAGTCAATCCAAGACGTTTTCGCCATTTGAGCAAATTTTGCTGTGGTACGGACGCCATTCAATTCCCCCAGGTAATGAATTTCTGCGTGTGCAGGATAAGAGTCTAACCTAATTGGACACCATCTTGCTTCGATTGTGTCTAGCGTTAGTAATAAATTAATCGATTTGCTTAGAGAAGGCTAGAATGCTGTTTCATTTGAGATTACATGCTGATGGGCTAATACCCAATGTCATAGCTCAGCAGTCGTGCATTTATCAACGTTACTATGCCAATCACTAAGAAAAGCAAGAATGACATTGCTGCTGCAAATCCCATCTTCAGGTTGGAGAAGGCTTCTAGATATATAAGCATGACAACACTTACGGTTGAATCCAGTGGTCCACCACAAGCGGTTTGCAAATCAGAACAGGCCATAATGAACACCTGAACAAAGACCTGCAGGGCACCGATGAAATAGACGATTACGACGAAGAAGGTGGTAGGGGCGAGCAGGGGCAAAGTAATCCTGAATAATTGAGCACGTCTACCTGCCCCATCAATTTCCGCAGCCTCATAGAGGTGTGGAGGGATACCCTGTAATCCGGCAAGATAGATGACCATATTGAGACCCATGTTCTTCCACACGCTCATCAAGATGATTGCAAACAGAGCAGTTTCAGGTCCTCTCAGCCACTTGCTGCGCGGGAGCCCAACGGTTTCAAATATTGAGTTTAGTAATCCGAAGTTTGGTTCGTACATCCAGAGCCAGATCAAAGACACTGAAACGAAGGAACTTACTACTGGCATGTAGAACATGGCCCTGTAGAAATAAATCATACGTATTTGACGGTTAATCAACACGGCTAACAGTAGAGAAGTTATGACTCCGCTTGGCACAGTTCCAAAAGCAAACACCACAGTATTTCTAACAGCAGGCCCAAATCTTGGTTCTGCAGTGAACAGGTCCACATAGTTTTTCATGCCTGCCCATTGAGGCTCCCGCATCAAGTCATACTTAGTAAAGCTGTAGTAGAGAGTTCCTACGATTGGGAATACTACGAATATCAGGATGAAGAGGATTGAAGGCAGAACAAAGGCATAAGCAGAGAATCCACCACGATTAGTTAGTCCTAGTCGCTTACGCCACGTAACAGAGTTTTGTTGCTGGGTAGCTGCCATGCATTGTTCCTTTTAACGATGAATCGCCATAATCTAGCAGAGCAGAGCCGAGCAATCCACTATTTGTATAGTTTGTATTTAGCGATTGTGGTGATAACGAGATTAAGCGCATCTAGGAACCAATCCGAGTGGTAAACTTGTCGATACCAGTTATGTGGACACCTAACAACTGACACATTTTGCGGGGGTAGCTCAGATGGCAGAGCGCTAGCCTTCCAAGCTGGATGTCGCGGGTTCGATCCCCGTCCCCCGCTCCAGCTTTGTTTCTCACAGCCTTGTTCAGGGTAATGCCTGGTAGCTTCTTACTGAGAATGTGTGTCGCCGGGATCTAAGAAAGCAAACATAGGGCCGTCGTCCGTGTTTTTTGCATCGACCAATTTGTTTTCGAGCCAATTTCCTACATCAGGCTGGGCTAATAGCACAATCTGCCCGTCATGCTTGGCAGTCAGATCTCCTTCTCGTTTGGAGTCCAGCCCGAGAGTTACGTGTGGATCATCTGAACCTTCGTGATAGTGCATGTCTATGCGTACAGCAATGTCTTCTCCTGCTCCTTCATCAGCGAGCAGTTTTTGTATTACAGATCCGGTGCCGTCAGTTAGATTTAGTGGCATTTTGGGGTTACTCCATTTACTTGGATAATATTCGTGTTGTAAGTCGCCAAAATCATTTGAGCAAAACTGGCTATCTAAACAGCGTCCAATAGATTCTACTCATGTCTCAGTGCTTCTATAGGATTTAATCTTGAGGCCCTGGCAGCTGGGTATATTCCGAAGATCAGACCTATAGAGGCTGAAATTCCTAGAGCTAGCAATACGGGCTCGATGGTGAGCTGAAGGCTCAAGGAGCTAAAGGGTGATCCTCCCTGACCGGAAGTTTCTCCACTCCCTATTCCGCTACCGGCGAATGTGCCAAGGGCTCCTAGTCCGACACCAAGCAGGCCTCCCCCTATACTCACGGTGATAGATTCAATCATGAATTGCCATAGTATGTCTCTACGTCGCGCCCCGATCGCCTTACGTATACCGATTTCTCGCGTACGTTCAGTAACGGCTACCAACATTATGTTCATGATTCCGATTCCTCCAACCAGCAGTGAAATACCTGCTACCGCCCCTAAAAATATAGATATAGTTTTAGTAACCTCGCCAATAGCTTCGATGAATTCTTGCTGAGCTAGAATGTCGAAATCATTGTTTTCTACTCGGTGTCTTCCCCGAAGTAGCGCTCCTATGTCGTCTTTAACTTTCGCTATGGTAATTTCGTTTTCGTCGACTATTCTCACTGTAATTGCGTCAACTAAATTGCCGCCGCGAATAGTTTGGTTGGGACGGATTCGAGTTTGCATAGTTTTTATCGGCACTAGTGCTGAATTATCTCGGTTTTGCCAACCACTCGTTCCCGTCTCTTCCATGATTGCAATAACTGTAAATGGATGTGAATTAAGTCGCACTTTTTGTCCTAGAGCGTTGCCTGTTGGAAATAGTTGTTTGGCTATACTGCTACCAAGAGCTATTTGCCTGCTGGCTGCACGCATTTCTTGTGGACTGAATTCACGACCAGCAGTGACAGAGTAAGATCTGACGTCAAAATAACTTTCAGTTACCCCAAGCACCTGTGTTTTTATTGCAGATCCTGTTGGCCCTATGAGTGAGGACCAGGCAGTTTGAGAAGTAGAGACCCCGGTGATTTCAGGCAAGTTGAGTGAGCTAATTGCCTCACTATCCTCAAGAGTTAAGGTGGGTGTATTGCTGCCTAGATCCTTTATTTGACCTCTGGCTTGCTCTTCCGATCCGGGAGTTATGAATAGGAGGTTTGTCCCTGTTGTTCTGATTTGTTCTTCAACACTTGCCTGAACGCCTGCTCCGAGTCCCATCAAAGTGATAACTGCAGCTACTCCTATGACCATGCCCAGCAAAGTTAGTGCGGTCCGCAGCTTGTTCACTGCGAGTGATCTGAGGGCTACTCGGATCGCATCAAGAGTCCTCATGACGGTAGTTGCGGTATATCTTTTGTTATGAGTCCATCCTTCATGTCTATGATCCTTTTGCATCTAGATGCCACGTCATCTTCATGGGTAACCATAATTAAAGTCACATTGGTTTCGGAATTTAACTCATGTAATAGGTTCATTATTTCATTTGTCGTTGTGGAATCGAGATTTCCTGTAGGCTCATCTGCCAACAACAGGCTTGGCTTGTTCACCAATGCACGCGCGATTGCCACACGTTGTTGCTGCCCTCCGGACAATTCGACCGAACTGTGTCCCATTCGGTCTCCTAATCCAACCAGTTCTAATGCATCGCTCGCCAACTTTCGCCTATTGTTAGATTTGGCGTACATCAACGGTAGTTCTACTTGCTCAAGAGCGCTCATTCGAGGTAAGAGGTTGAATGATTGGAAGACAAATCCGATTAATCTATTTCTTGCTGCAGCCAATTCGTCTTCGCCTAGTTTGCTTACGTCTTCACCGTTTAGTGTGTATTTCCCAACAGTGGGAGTGTCTAAACATCCAAGAAGATTCATTAAGGTGGATTTTCCCGATCCCGAATGCCCCATGACAGCAACACTTTCACCTCTTTGAATATCGAAAGAGACTCCCCGCAAAGCTGGTACTTCTATGTGGCCCATGGTGTATGTCTTACCTAAATCTTCTATCTCGATTAGTGGCCTGCCACTGCTCACTTGCTAGCTCTTCTCATTCGTCGAAAAGTGTCGTCTTCCTCTTTTGATTTGAGGCCTTTATCTAAACCACCTATGGCGACTCGTTCCCCCTGTTGAATACCGTCCAATATTTGGGTTCGATATCCATCAGATAGCCCTAATCTCACCTGGCGCCACTGTAAAGTTCCGTCACTTTGCACGATTTGGACCCCTGGCCCTGCAGGTTTGGATTCGATTGCTGAGGAGGGCACTGTAATAGCGTCCTTTATCTCGCCAACGGTCACTTCAATATCGACGGTCATCCCTCCCAGTAAGTTCTTAGGGGCTTGAGTCATTTCTACAGAAAGATCGTAGGTAACTAAACCTTGATTGCTCTGCCCTAGAGGATTAATGCTTTTTAAGATGCCCTGACTTGGGTTTGTGTCTGGTAGATTTGTATTTACTAGGACTTTTTGGCCCGGTTTTAACTTCACTACATCTATTTGGTCGACGTTAGCCTGGACCCGCATCGAATTGCGATCCACGAGTGTTACCAAGGTGCCTGAGACCAATTCACCTGGCTGACCATTTATTTCTGTTATTACGCCATTGAACGGTGCTTTAAGAGATTTGTCTGCAACAGAGTTCTTTGCCTCTATAACTGCTAGCTCGGCTGACTTAATACGAAGATTTTGCAATTCTAGATCGGTTTTGCTTGGTCCTTCAGTGAGTTGTGCAAGATCTAACTCGGCTTGGCGTAGCGCGCTTTCTGCTGTCAATAGAGCTGCGTTACTCGTTCCTTTTCTTGCATCAGCCAAAGCCGTTGAAGCATTTGTTACCTGAGCTTTTGCTGATTTTACGGCCGCCGTTGCTAGGGCAACGTCTTCCGCATCTGGCCCGTTCAACAAAGTTTGTACGTCTTTCCAGCTTGCGTCCATTGTCGCTTTAGCAGCTGCTAACCTCGATCCTGCGTCGTCCAGTTCTTTTTGGGTGGCAGGCTTTACTGCGGCTTCATAAGTTCTTTGGGCAATCTGGTAGTCCAGCTCAGATTTGGCTTTGGTTTCACTATTTGCTGTTTTGCTTTTATTGGTGGAGTTTCTAGTCAGTAACGCCTTTTCTAGTACTGCGGATGCATCAGCTAAAGTATCGGGTGTGGGTTTGTCTCTCAAAGATTCGAGAGTCTTTTGTTTGGTTAGCCAATCTGCCTCAGCGGTTTCGAAGGTGGCTTGCTTACGGGATATATCTTCTGCAGTTGGACCGGTTTCGGCTGTGGATAGATCTGCTTGTGCCCGGGCTAGGCTGCTTTGTGCTGAAGCAAGCGAGGCATTTGCAGCGGCAAGGTCAGATTCATCTGGATCTTGACTGAGATTTTCGAAGTCTGATTGTTTTGCCTCTAATGTCAGCTTGGCTTTGACCACCGCTATTGGATCTGGTGGTTCCTTAAGCTCGTCAAGTGCGTGTTGTGCCTCTCTAAGTGCTAGCTCTCTGTCTGCTAGTGACCTAGCTGCGGTAGAAGCGTCGAGTTGTACTAGTTTTTGACCCGCCGATACTGAGTCTCCGGCGGCAAATAGAACCTCAGTGATCAGACTACTCTGGGAGACGGCTATATCAATTATTCGCGAATATTCTGCTGTACCTACGGCAGTTACTGTGTCTTTGAGATCAGCTAGAGAGGCAGACTCTATCTTTGCATTGTTACCCTGGCTAAGGGAGTCCGTGCTGGTTTGGGGACCGCCTAAAAAGAATATTGCTGCAGCCACAACGAGCACAAATACAACTAGACCAATTGTTCTCTTGTTAAGCCGGCTTAATCTGGTTTTCATGGTTGCTCGCTCAGCGTAATTTGGATTATTGAACTAGCATATTCCTACGCAAACCAATTCACAATATCTTTTCAGGCCTTAAACCATTCATGTTTGACCCATTGGATAGTTACTTGTTATCAGTCAGTCTTCAGTTCTGCCCTGCAAAGGCATCATATGGCAGTTAATTGTCAGTCTGATTGGCTGATGTAGCTCGAGTGCTGACTGCATACACAGCCAGCAATCCCGACAGTGCAGCTACGATCAAGAAAGTCGTCCTAAATCCGGTTTCCTGGAATTTTGTTGGGGCCTCTACAGCTATTGTTGCATCGTTACCAGAGAGAGCAATGAACGAGAAGATTCCTCCCCATATCGCTGTTCCGAGAGCGAAGCCAAAAGTTCTGGCAAAGGCTACGAATCCTCCCGCTAAGCCGAGTTGGTGTCGTAGCACTGAACCCAGAATTCGGGCGTTGGTAGGTGCCATCCAGAAAGACTGGGCAAAGCCTATAGAAGCCATGATCACCACCACATGGAGGATTGCAGAGCTAGCGTCCAATCTGGACACTAGAAGGTAGCAAATTGCCAGTAGGATTGATCCAACACTGAGTACCGGCCGAGTACCGAATTTATCTACAAGTGGCCCGGAGAGGAAGTTGAAGATGGCCGTTACAAACCAACTTATAGAAACCAGCAAACCTACTTGCGCCACGGGCACTTCCATTAGGTTTTGAATAAGAAATGGCATAAGCAGCAACACGCTGCTAAAGGCTACAAAGCCCACAAACGCAATTATTACTCCACTTTTGAACATTGAAGAGGAAAAAATACTTGGGTCAACCAGAGGGGATTCCACAGATTGCTGTCTTTTGACAAATATAAATCCAGAAATTGCAAAGCAGCATATAAAGGATAGGGTGAGCGGATTGTCCCAGCCGTGGGTAGCAACTCTATTGAGTGCGATAACGATGGGTCCTAGTGTCATGGTTAGAAGTAGCGTGCTCAGGTAGTCAAAATGACCAGAGGCCCGGATAGCAGAGTTAGGAATGGAGGCCAATCCCATTAAGAATCCTAAAACGCACCATGGAACAAGGATTGCAAACATTGTTGGCCATTCAGTGACCTGTAGTATTGCCCCTCCGACGATAGGTCCCAATGCGAGACCAAGGGCTGACATGCTTCCGTACAAGCCTATAGCTCTTCCCCTACGTGCTGGGGGATACGCAGAAACCATTATGGCCGTAGCATTGGCCTGTATGGCGGATGCTCCCACACCTTGCAGCCCTCTGAAGGCAATCAACCAATAGATACCTGGGCTAAATACTGCACCTAAAAAGCCGATTGTAGTAATGACATATCCGATGAGATAAACCCGTTTTCTACCGAATAAGTCGCCTAATCGTCCTGTAGGAAGATGAAAGCTGGATACTCCTATAAAAAAAGCCAAAGCTACCCACTGAACTATTGTGATATCTACGTTGAAATCTTTAGACATGGTGGGAAGGGCTACAAGCACCATAGTTGTGGCTATTGTAAAGAGAGTTGTGCTTACTCCGACTGCTAGAGTTATGAATAGCCTTCTAGTACTTGACATAGCCCAGGGTTCTGGTTGGTTGGGGGGCTCCATAAATCGTTTAACTCCCGTGGGTCTGTAGTGCGCGCCATGTTGAAAGTGCAGTCATCATCGATAGCATAACAGCTGCTATCAACATGGCCGTTCGGAACCCGATGAGCTGAGATTCGGTAGATCCCTCAATGGCTATTTGAGTCGTGTCTATGCTCAGGATTACTAACGAAAATATTCCGCCAAATATTGCATTTCCTATTGAGAATCCGAATGTACGTGCAGCCGATAGTAGCCCTCCTGCAACACCAAGGTGTTGTTGTGAGACCGAGCTCATTAGTAAAGTGCGATTTGCGGCACTCCAGATGCTATGTCCAGTGCTTAGGACGATAAGGCCAATGGATATGTGTGCAAAAGTCCATGTTTCATCGATTGGGAGCAACAGGATGTAGCCAAGAACCGTGATTCCCAATCCGATTGCGCGCGGAATATACGGTCCAGTGCGATCTGCCCAAGCGCCGGCAGGGGCTGACACTAACATTGACACTAGTGGTCCTAATGACAATAACAGTCCGACCTGCCCTATAGGGTAATTCAGAGCATTGCCCAATAGGAATGGAATTAAAAGTAGCACTCCAATTGATGTCGCAAATCCCGATGATGAAATGATTAGGCTTGAGGTAAAGTCGAAAGATCTAAATATCGATGGGTGTACTAGTGGTGTTGTGGCGAAGTTTTGACGTAAGGCAAATGCGGGCAGAACTAATAGCGTGGCTGCAATAGATGCGATTGTGAGGTGGTTTGAAAGTCCATCTCGCATTCCGATGTTTACTGCCAATATGACAGGGGTAATCCACATCGACATCAGTAGTGCTCCCACCCAATCAAATCCTCCTGGGTGGGGTGAGGATTTCATCTTAGGTAGTGCGGTCGCTCCTCCGGCAAAACTAATGATCCCTAATCCAGCCATGATTAGAAATAATGTGTGCCAGGATGCTACTTCGAGAACGCTACCAGCGACTATGGGTCCTAGAGCCATGCCTGCCGCTCCTACTGCTCCGAAAATCCCCATGGCCCGTCCCCGTTGATGTGCAGGGTAAACTCGAATTAACAAAGCTAACCCAGTAGCTTGAGATGCTGATGCTCCGAGAGCCTGAAGTACTCGCCATCCGATTAGCCAGCTTAGCTCTGAGCTTATTGCGGCTCCGATCGATGCAGCTGAAAAAAGAAGCATTCCAGATAAATAAATGATGCGATATCCGAATATGTCTGATAGACGACCGGCGGTAAGATGAAAACTTGCCAAACCTATAAAGAACGATAGCGATATCCATTGGACTACGACCAGATCTACTTCGAACTCTCGAGCCATTGAGGGCAGAGCTACTCCAACCATGGCGGCTGATCCCGTGAATAGAGCCAACCCTAATCCTTGTACCGCACTGACGGCGACACGCCGCATCCCACTGTATTCGATGGTATCGGCGTTAGGGCTAGTCATTTACTGAGGACGACACGATTGATGGTTTTCGAAACATGCTAATGCTTGAAAATAGTGCCACTAGAAAAGCCATCAATGCAGCGATCAAAAATGTTATTTGAAATCCGAATAACTGATCATATTGGGGTGCGGAAAGGGCTTCTCCAGAAGTTTGGCTCATAACAACTAGAGCAAATATTCCGCCAAATATTGCTTGGCCTGTCGCCCAGCCTAAAGTTCGGGATCCTGCTACGAAGCCTCCTCCTAAGCCAAGTTTGTCAGGCGGCACTGAAGCCATGATTGTATTGATGGCGGGTGCTTCCCAAAAGCCAACTCCTAGGCCTGTAAGAACCAGGGAAACAAGTGCAAGAAATATTCCAGTAGACGGACTTACAAATGCCATCGATGCGTATCCTGCGCATAGTAATAATAGTCCCGCCGTACGCGGATTGGCGGATCCCCACCGATCTGCAGCCCTTCCTGCCAAGATAGCCGCCACAGCTCCAACTAAAGATAAAGTTGTGATCAGAAATCCGACCTGGGCTACGGGCATTTCTAACCCATTTTGCAAGAGGAACGGTGCCAGTACTGCCACGCTGCTCAATGACACAAATCCTAAATAAGAAGTCAATACACCCGTCAAAAAGTTAAATGAGCGAAACAGTGTGGGGTCTACGAGTGGATTATCAGTAGTTTGTTGACGGCGTATGAATACTACAAGAAACACTAAGGACAAAATTATCGATGACAGTGTTATCGAAGAGGTCCAACCGATTGTAAATCCGCGATTAATTGCAAATACTAATGGGAATACCCAAAACCCCATTGTTGCTGCACTGATGACATCGAATCGCTGCTTTATCCCAGGACCGATTGATTGGATTGTGCATAGGCCTACCACAAATGCACCCAGTGATATGGGGGCTAGATAGAAGAACATCCATTCCCAGGTAGCGTATTGAAGAATTATTCCGCCAACCAGAGGACCTATTGCTAGACCTACACTTGCGATAGAAGCGAAATAACCCATGGCTCTCCCTCTCTGTTCTGTAGGGAACACTTCCATTAACAGGGAGAGGCCATTTGCCTGCAAGCTTGATAGACCAAAAGCCTGGACGATTCTCAATGCTATTAGCCATTCAACCGAGGGGCTCAGCCCAGCAGCCAGTGATGCTAAGCCAAATAATAGAAAACCGCTGTTGTAGAGTTTCCCTCGTCCAAAGATGTCTGCCAGTCGTCCTACCGACAGATGCAGACTGGCAACCGCTGCAAAAAATCCTAATGCGATCCACTGTGCAGTGGGTAGATCTACATTGAATTCTGTTGCCAAAGTAGGCAATGCGACATTAACCATGCTGGCAGTCATGGTTGATAATAGAGTACCTATACCCACCACAAGCATGACGGCATTTTTACGACTAATTGAACTGAATATCTGCTTGGCCTTTCGTTGAGTTAGTGAGTATTAGCTAGGCCTTCGCTTCAGGAAACGTGATGCGCCCTTCAGCCCAAGATCTGATCAAGTGATGGGCTATGGCGATAGGTTGAGGGACATTGAGGTGATCATGATTGCACTCGAGCGCGCTTAGCACGTCTTCTCTTGTGAACCAGCGTACGTCAGCCATTTCCTCATCATCTTTTTGAATTTCAGTGGTCAAGGCAGCACCGTGGCAGCCAATCATCAGTGAGTGGGGAAACGGCCAAGGTTGAGATGAATGGTACAACACCTGGCCGACTTCTATCCCCGATTCCTCCATGACCTCACGCCGGACGGCCTCCTCGATTGATTCGCCTTGATCAACAAATCCTGCGAGAGCAGAATACATGCTCATCTGTGATAGTCGTCCTCGAGACTGACCCAACAAACACATGTCCTCGTGTTCTATCACGGCTATTACCACAGGGTCAGTGCGAGGGAAATGGTCGTGGCTGCATTTTTGGCAGGTGCGTATTTGTCCTCCTCTTCTCTGATATGTCGGGTTCCCGCAAACTCCGCAGTATTTGTGCGTGGTATGCCAATGAATTTGCGCTCTAGCCTGAGCAACCACTCCTGCCTCGCTGGCTGACAATATAGAGGCGGCGATACGAGCTTCTTCGAACTTCCAGCTTGCATCTAAGCCAGGGGCCGACCTAGGGTCTTCATACTGTGATATATCAACCGCAAAGTGCGAGATTCCATCTTGGGTCCCGAGGAACAAGGTGTTTGTTCCTAGAGAAAGCTCCGCTGGGGCCATGTTGGCCCAACGCAGGCTCGCTGAACCTTTAGAATCCTGTAAGGGAATGTTCAGTCGCCACACCGGTAAAACTCTGCTATTAACGTCTAGTGCGGTTTGCCTCAACCAGTCTTCATCGCGCCTCTCCGTATCTCCCCTGTCTAAAGGGTTACCGGTGAAGACGTGATGCATGTTCAATATGATTCCTAACTATTTGGAAGATTATGGTGAATGCGTCTAACGGGTGGATCTGATTTATACTACTGGGGGCAGGGGTAATTCCGTCAAATAATGTTGCAATCTGGCATAATGAAATAGTCAAGCTATTGAAGCATAATTAGGTGCAACCAAACGTGTTAGCGAAGCAAATAGACGTCGAACGGTTTTTGGATCAAGGTTACGCAGTTATAGATTCTGTTTTTAGCCCTGATGATTTTGATGCACTTCGTGCCGGCTACAGCGACCTGTTAGATAGGGAGGCAGCTGGGATGCTGGCGAACGGGTCAATAGATAGCTATGACCCGGGCTTGCCTTTTGATGAGCGTCTAATTGATGTATGTAGGCAATGCGAAGAAATTGACTGGACCCCATTTGACATAACATTTACGCTTTTTGGACTTAATGCAGCCGACTCAAAGCCTATATATCTGGGCAAGCCCATCTTTGACATATTGCGACATCCTCGAATACTGGATATAGCTGAGCAGATTATTGGGCCTGAAATTTACTGCAATCCAATCCAGCATGTGCGAATCAAACCCCCACAGGGTAGTCAAACATTAACCAGGAAAAACAGCATTATTCTTAGGTCTCAGCCGTGGCATCAAGATCTTAGTGTGACGTCTGAAGACGCAAATGGTACTGATCTTCTAACTGTATGGGTGGCAGTGACTGATGCAACTGAGGAAATGGGATGCCTAAAAGTGATTCCGGAAAGCCATCGTCGCAATGATCTTATGCCCCATTGCCCGGTAGATGAAAAACAGGGGCCAAGTATCCCTGATAAATACGTGCCACAAGAAGTGGTTAAGTCGTTACCTGTCAAGGCGGGATCCGTAATTTTGTTCCACCGTAAGACGATTCATGGGTCCCATAGCAATCTCAGCGACAATCTTCGATGGAGCTTGGATTTACGTTACCAACCAGTAGGACAACCTACTGGGCGCGACATGTTCCCTGGATTTATAGCTCGCAGCGAAATCCACCCTGAGCAGGTGCTAGCTGATCATTCGAAATGGCAACAAAATTGGCAAGAAGCCCGTGATAAGTTGATAAAGATGGGGGACAATTCTGTCCTAGCCCGCGAATGGAGTGCTGACGCTCCTTGGTGTGCATGATAGTCGTCTTGCTCTTGCACTGATAACACTGCTTTGAACCGAAAGTGGTGATTATTTGGTTAAATC